>Ga0207040_1012_pt1 | contig 59638 bp, 50 predicted proteins | sample Alteio_BWMinCont_72_FD_153279 | JGI IMG/M metagenome (GOLD analysis project Ga0207040, IMG submission 153279) | Enriched cells from forest soil in Barre Woods Harvard Forest LTER site, Petersham, Massachusetts, United States -... | ecosystem: Environmental > Terrestrial > Soil > Temperate forest >... | reverse complement strand
GTGCCCAGTTCGAAGAGTATTCCAATGAGTTTCTAAACATTGGAGCCGGTGCAAGGGGCATGGCCATGGGAAATGCTGTCGGAGGTTTAGGGTTAGTTCATCCGAATCAACTATTCTTTCCGTGGCGTTTTTTTCCACGGGATTTTGGATCTATCATTAGGATACGCGCGAGGCCTGAGGGAAGTTGGCTAATCTCCTTCCCGATCGCCCAATTTCACATAACGCGTTTTTGTTCAAATTATTGCAACAGATTGAAGAGTCAATATGCTTACTTTTGCCCCATTTGCGCAACATGGCAAGCCACCTCATCGAAGAGCTACATTGGCGGGGTCTGATCCAGGATATCATACCGGGCACCCGCGAGCAACTCGAACGCGAAAGCACGCCCGGATATATCGGCTTTGACCCAACTTCGGACAGCCTCCACATCGGCAGTCTGATTCCCATTATTCTGCTCGTCCACCTGCAGCGGGCCGGCCATAAGCCCATCGCCCTGCTGGGGGGCGCTACGGGATTGGTAGGTGACCCCAGCGGTAAAAGTGAAGAGAGGAATTTGCTCGACGAAGAAACCCTGGAAAAAAATACAGCGGGAGTCAGGAAACAGCTGGAGCAATTCCTGCAATTTGATCCTTCCCACCCCCACGCGGCTGAAATAGTTAACAATTATGACTGGTTCAGGGAAATCCGGTTTCTGGATTTTATTCGGGATATCGGTAAGCACATCTCGGTGAATTACATGATGGCCAAAGATAGCGTGAAAAAAAGACTGGAAGGCGAATCCGGAATCAGTTTCACCGAATTCAGTTACCAGCTCGTGCAGGGATACGATTTTTACTGGCTCTACACTCATAAACAATGCCGATTGCAGATGGGAGGAAGTGATCAGTGGGGAAATATTGTAACGGGAACTGAACTCATCCGGCGAATGGCCGGGGGAGAAGCGTTTGCGTTTACTTCGCCACTCATCACTCGGTCGGACGGCGGCAAATTTGGGAAAACGGAAAAAGGCAATGTCTGGTTAGATCCCCATAAGACTTCCCCCTTCCAATTTTACCAGTTTTGGTTGAATGCCAGCGACGATGATGCGGCCGCTTGGATTCGGAAATTCAGTTTCCTGGATGGGGATGAAATCGAAGCGCTGATCTTAGGCCATCAACGGGAACCGGATCTTCGCAATTTGCAAAAAAGGCTGGCCAGGGAAGTCACCCGTTTTGTTCATGGCGATGAGGCCTGGAGAAAGGCAGTGCAAACTTCAGAAAAGCTCTTCGGAGGTGTCGATTCAGATCCGGCTTCCTTGAGCGAGGAGGACCTGCAAACCATTGAAGGGGTAGTAAAAGTAGATTATAGCCTGGATAAACTGCGGGAAGGAATCGACGTGGTCAGTTTGTTGGCCGAATCCGGCATACTGCCCAGCCGGGGGGAAGCCCGCAAAATGATTCTGAATGGCGGTATCAGCATTAATCGGCGAAGACTGGATTCCCCCGCCCTGACCGTCGATTCAAAATGGCTCCTGCACGCCCGTTACCTCCTGGTGCAAAAGGGCAAGAAACACTATTTCCTGCTGCAAGTCCGCTGATTGGGTTTTTGGGATCCATGCCCTTACCACAGCTCGACAATTCTGAATGGATTTCTACCAGCTCAGGCCCCGTTCGCGGAGAGTCGTCCGGGCCTCCACCAATTTCGGGTCAAATAAAACACGAGGACGCCAATGAGGACAAGCAGGATCCCAAACAGGGCGACCCATCCAGTGGAAAACAGCACAAATAACCAGACACCCACAGAAAGTGCAACCGGGACTGGATAAAGCCACATCCGGAAGGGAAGATGCCTGAAGCCATTGCGCCTTCTTAACCTGACCACCCCGACCGCCTGCGCAATGAACTGGACGAGAATGCGCATGGCCAGGATGGCATTGATGGCACCAGACAGGCGAAAAAAAAGGCTGAAGAGAAAACCCATGCCCGCGATGAACAGCAGCGACACATAGGGAAACTGTTTGGTAGGATGCAGTCGCGCAAAAATGAGAAAAAACCTTCCATCGGCCGCCGCTGCATAGGGTACCCGGGAATAGCCCAAAATGATGGAAAACAAGGATGCGAAGGCAATCCATAGGATGAGCATCGTGGCCACATCCGCTGCGCCGGTACCATAAAGCTTTTCAATGAAACGGCTCACCAGATAATCCGAATGCATTGCCTCCTGCCAAGGGATGACCCCCGTGATCGCCAGGTTCATGCAGATATATAGGGCGCAAATTCCGAAAATGGAAATGAAAATGCTGCGAGGAATATTTCGGCCTGGGTTTCGGATTTCACCGCCCAGGTTGCAGACATTATAATAGCCCAGATAACTGTAAATAGTCTTCACCGAGGCTTTCCCAAGCAAGGCAGAAAAAGCGATGCTGAACAACGGATGTCCGCGGTCGGATAGCCAGGTTGGCGACAGGTGGCGGTGAGAAAAACCGCTGATGATGATCCAAACCAGGATGGTAACCACGCCAATCCACAAGAGGACGGAAATTTTTCCAATCGCTTCAATCCGGCGGTACAGCAGAAACAAGACGGCTAACACGACTAGGCCCGCGACCAGTTTGCCTTCGAGCCAGGTAAGCGGAACGAGATAGCCGAAATATTGCGCAAACCCAATCGCGCCGGAAGCAACAACCAATGGTGCATACAACAAGGTTTGCCAGATAAAGAGAAAGGACATCAGGCGGCCCCAGCGGTCGCCATACGCCTCTTTAAGGAAATTATAGCTTCCTCCGGCTCGGGGAAAAGCGGCACCCAGTTCGCTCCAGATCATCCCGTCGATCAGCGCGGTTACCGCTCCAAATACCCAGGCCCACATAAACAAGCTGCTGCCCACCAGGCGGATGACCAGGGGCATGACCACAAAGGGGCCGATGCCTACCATGTCAATCATATTGATTGAAGTGGCCTGGAGCAGACTGATATTTCGCTTAAGGTCGGGAAGAACCGAAGACATGGTCTCTCAATGCGCAAAGCGGTGTCGGGAGTTACGGATCAGGTGGCGTACGGGGATGGCATGCAAAATAACGCATGACTGTCTGTCATTCAAGTAGCGGCAAATTTTTGAATGCCTTCCACTAACAAGTCCAGGTTGTTGATGCTGGTGTACACATTCGGCGTGATACGAACTCCATGGATATTCTCCCATTCAATGCCAACGCAATGGATCTTGTATTTATCAAAGAGGAAATTTTCCAGCTCTGCCGGTTTTTTGCCTTCTATGCTAACCAGGCCAATGGCGCAGCCAAATCCTTCTTTGAGGGAGGTCCCGAGCTTTACTTTTGGGGCGTCCTTCACGCGCGACATCCAATAATTCTTCAAATACAACAAGCGCTGCTCTTTACGCTGGGCACCGATCATGTCGTAGAATTCAATGGCTTTGCCCGTTGCTTCTTCAATAAAGAATGGACGGGTTCCCAGGCTTTCAAATTTGCGAATGTCCGGGCTCTTCGGATCCGCTGCGGCGAACAAGGGATATAAGGAAGCAATTTTATTTGTGCGTACATACAACATGCCCGTCCCTATGCAGGCAGCTAGCCATTTGTGGAGACTGGTTCCGAAATAGTCGCAATCCAAGTCAGGTATAGTAAAGCTGAAATGGGCAAAACTATGTGCCCCATCCACCAGCACTTCTATGCCTTGCCGGTGGGCCACTTCAGCGATCTTTTTGACCGGAATAATCTGCCCGTTCCAGTTGATGATATGCGTCAAATGGACCAAGCGGGTCTTTGCGGTGAAGGCGTTTGTGTATTGCTTGGCCAGGTAATCGTTGTCTTCGCTTGGCAATTCGAGGTTTACCCATATGAGCTTAATCCCGTCCCGGTATTCCCGTTGTTTCCAGGCATTGATCATGTTGGGATAATCCTGCTTGCTGAGCACCACTTCATCACCCCGTTTCAAATCAAGCCCGAAGATTACCGTTTCCAGTGCCTCAGATGAATTCCGGTGCATCGCAATCTCTTCAGGCGAACACCCGGCAAGTCGGGCCAGGTCCCGGCGGAGCGGCTCACGGCCCTGGTCCAGAATACGCCACATATAATAACTGGGGGCTTCGTTGGAAAGATCATGATATCTCTTCATGGCTTCCTGGACAATCTTGGGCGAAGGGGATACTCCCCCATTATTCAGGTTGATGAGCGAAGGCGATACGGTAAAGGACTCCTGGACGAAATACCAAAAATCCTCGTCATTGGCCAGGTCTTTTGGTGCGCGTGCCGAAGCATCCAGTACGGCGCGATGCAAGTTTCGACTCCAGGCCGGGGTAGCCATAGATCCCAATGCAGCAGACGCTGAAAAGGAGCCGAGCCGATGCAAAAAAGACCGACGGTTTACAGCAGACATATTGGTGATGATTTTGCATACTAAATGTACAACTCCGCCCCTTCAATCAGAGCTTTTTTTCCAGCCGGCATAAAAATGCGATCTTGCAACCGGAATTTGCCCGATAGTATAAAGGTAGTACGACAGATTTTGGTTCTGTTTGTCGAGGTTCGAATCCTCGTCGGGCAACTTTTGAAAATAGTACCATTTTTTTGGTGTTCATAATATGACAGATTATCAATACGTTAAATAGAACCATAAAAATGGTTCTATTTGCTTTTCTCCGGCTGCCCATCTACGTTTGAAAAGAAATATTAATCACACACTTTATTGCTAATTAATTCTTTACATAACCAATTGTCATCTTAGCATTTTTGGGAAGTGGAGTTTTTCCGGTGATTGTGACACACTTTGTGACACATATTGTGACAACTTTTAGCATAGCCATACTTATTCACTAGCAGCTCCTGTTACGTTCAAATTGGCGGCCAATGAAAAGATTCTGAATAATTCGATCAATTAATTTGTCACATCTGTTTGGTAGCAAACCGTATATAAGCCCTGGTTTTTTCCCAGATGACATTTATCACGCCCCCTTTATCCACCGGTAATATTTCGATGGTCATCAACTCGACAGGCTCCTTCAATTGTTCCACCTCCATGGCCACTTTTAAAAAATCGTTTGCCGGATTATACAATAAGCCCCAAATATTGGCCTCCTTGTTAAACATTAATGTCCAACCATGCTCAGTCGGCATGGTAAAAATGGAATACTCACCTGCAGGAAGCTCGTGGTTATTGATGAAAATTGGACCACTTAAAGTTATTTTCGTAGCCGCATTGGCTCCTGTTCGCCAAAACCGATTCCAAGGGACTACATTTCCGAAAATGACCCTGCCCCTCATGGAAGGTCTGCTATAATTGATTTTAATTCCGGTTGAACCGATAGTTGCTTGAACAGAATCCGCTTTATTCAGATCAGCCATTACCCCATATTTTTCTGCGCTCAATACATATGCTTTGATTACTGAATCCATATTCAGATAAGGAACAACAATTCCTTTGAGGTTCGAGGATGTACCAATGGCGTCGATGGATGCCACTTTACCCTTTTCATTGAGATACAGTGTATAATTACCCCTGATGCTGTAAATGGCTGTTAAAGTTGATGCATTAATTCTTTTAAGTATAAAGGGAAAACCTTTATCGAACGAAAAAGCCATACTGCATATACTGTCACCCGTCTTCTTGGGAGCATAATTTGCTATCAAAGGGTAATAAAAGTAATATGGATTGATGCCTAAATGCATCATACCTCTCCCAGGGTAATTGTATGTTTTTATGTTATTTCCCGTCTTCACCGTAATAAAAGTGGAGTCATTCCTAGTATGAAGTTTATAGGATTGGAGGAATTGAGAATCCTTTCCTAGAGAAGGTTTGTATGCGTATCCGTCTACCGATTGTATGTCTCCATTAGAAAAAAATGTTCCGCTAACCTTGTGTACATTTAAATTTGATCTTACTAATATGGTCATGGCAAAATCATTCCCCTTCAAGCTATAGTGACCGATCATCGTGGTGTCCCTACCCAATATATAAATCAAATACCCATCATCTTTATTATTGTCTTGAGCCAGTAAATAATTAAATGGAAAAATGAGTGGCGCAAGAAGAAGTAGAATAAGGTGGCGCATAAAAGGTTATTTAGAATATCAAAGCAGAACACTCATAGGGTACAATTGAATGGGCAAACTACAATTTGGATAGAAAGGTATTGAATTTATACACCCATAACCTGTCATTATCGGCTGCCCTTCTTTTTTCAATGTAATTGAATGCTCAATTCTTTAATAGCACAACACGTTAAAAATTATGAGCAAAATTATCTATGACAGCGGAATATCACTTGATGGCTTTTTCGCAGGCGATAACAGAAGTCCAAGCAACCCAATGGGCGACAATGGACCAGTAATTCATAACTGGATGTATAAACAAAAAGCATTTTGGAAAAACATCAATATGGAAGGCGGTGAAAAATACAGTGCAGACAGTAAATTAATTGATGATGTGTTTGCAAGAACAGGTTCTTACATTATGGGAAAACGAATCTTTGAAGAAGGCGAAGTCCATTGGGCAGAAGATTTATACTAAGCAGATGTTTATGTTCTGACACACGAAAAAAGGGAATTCTGGGTTCAAAAGGGGGCAACAACTTTTTATTTCATCAATGTCGGAATACAAAGCGCATTGGAAAAAGCAAGACAATCAGCCAAAGGAAAGGACATAAGAATACAAAGTGGGGCGAATACTATTCAATAATTTCTCAATGCAGGGCTTGTGGACGAATTTTTCATGCACATTGCCCCTCTTTTTTTAGGAAGTGGTATCCGACTGTTTGACGGCATTAACAAAGACAAATATGATATTCAAATTCTAGAAGTAATACCATCAAACTTGACAACGCACTTGAGATACAAATTGACGAAGAAATGAAAACAACTACCGCTAACATAGAATTGCCTCAATGGGGGGGGTGACGAGCAAACTTTAACTGTAATAGCCACTATTTGAACTGGCAAATAGTAAATTGCAATAAACACTTCAGCTTACAAACCAAACGAAATTTAGCCGAGTAGAATTGGGCATTTCAGCCAAAGCTCTTACAAAACCGTACGTGACAGTCTCCTGTCATACGGCTTTTCATTGTCGCTGTGCTAAGGAGTAACACATTGTGTGCCGTGTACAAATGTAATAGCCAGAATTTGATCAGACACAATTTGCACTTTAAGAGAGAGTTGATCTTACAATTGCAAGTATTTTCTTGCGTAGAAATGACACTGAAAACTATCGTATAAGTGAACAATTGGTGTATCAAAAACGCACATTTTCATCTTTATATAAGTTCACATCCTATTGCTTTTCAGCTTAATAAGTAAATGGCATTTTTCTTGGCGCTTTTGGCATTTTATTCTTGTTCACGCCATAATATTACGCCCAATATGTTAGAAAATTATTTAAAAACTGCATGGCAAAATTTACGCAGCCATAAAGCCTATGTCGCAATTAATACTATCGGCCTATCAGTAGGCATTGCAGCCAGCCTGCTTATTTTCTTATTAATTCAATATGAAATAAGCTTTGATAATTTTCATAAAAACAAAGAACGCATTTACCGAGTGGCAGCAGCAACAAAAACTCAGGCTGGAATGAATTATTCGAAAGCCAGTGCCTATCCGGTCGCAGAAGCCTTGCGAATAGACTATCCGCAACTGGAACATGTTGCCCGCATATATGCACGAGTGGCTAAGCAGATAACTTTACTAACTGATAAAGCTAGTGCACCACAAAAACAATTTAAAGAAGATGTCTTTTTTGCCGAGCCTGAATTTTTCGACATATTCAATTTTCCCTTCCTTACAGGCAATCCAAAAACTGCTTTATCAGAACTAAATACTGCAGTGCTTACACAGGAGACAGCAATAAAATATTTTGGAGATTGGCATACAGCCATAGGTAAATTCATTAAGTATGATAATGATAAAGTTTGCAAGGTAACAGGCGTCCTGAAAAATATTCCTGTAAATACTGACTTTCCCCTAAAGGTTGTGTTTTCTTTCAAAACTTCCGGGGGGGAGGACATTTCAACGGATTGGGTAGGGCAGGACGGGTCTTTAAACACTTTCGTAGTGCTTCCAAAAAATGTGTCGGAAAAGCAATTCGAAAACGACCTTAAAACTTTTGTAAAAAAGCACACGCCTGCTGAATATGCTAACCATGGTTATGTATTACAGTCGTTAAGCGATATACACTATCAGAGCGAGTTTGGAACTTACAGCGGAGGCACATTCAGCAAAGAATTGATTACCGCATTAACTTTAATAGGTCTATTTCTTTTAATTATTGCCTGCATAAACTTTATAAATCTTGCTACTTCACAGGCCGTAAACCGTTCAAAAGAAGTAGGCATCAGAAAGGTTTTGGGCAGTAGTCAAAAGCAATTGATCATCCAATTTTTAAGTGAAACTTTTCTTATTACGCTTACTTCAGTCGTTATCGCAATAGTGTTTGCATTCATTGTATTGCCGTTGCTTAACAATCTCTTACAAACATCATTGGAAATACAGCCCAGTTTTCCTTTGATTGCATTTTTATTCACCATAATTATTATTGTTACATTTTTATCAGGCTTCTATCCCGCAATTGTTTTATCGAGATTTAATCCCATCAAAGTCCTGAAAAGTAAATTGACCAGCAAGACTGCTGGTGGACTTTCTATGAGAAGAGTGTTGGTTGTTTTCCAATTTGCTATTGCACAGACTTTGATTATAGGAACATTGATTGTTGTAGACCAAATGAATTTTTTTCAAAATGCACCTATGGGTTTTGATAAAAATGCAATCGTTACGGTGTCTATTCCGAACGACAGTGCACGCAAGTCTAAAGTGGATGCATTAAAAATACAATTGCTGCAACAGGCCGGGATAAAAAATGTAAGTGTCAGCGCGTTTAGCCCGATAGATAAAGCGGGTTGGGACAGTGATTTTAAATTTGATCATGCCGCAAAGAAATCAGACTTCAATCTCGACCTTAAATGGGCGGATGCTGATTACTTTAAAACGTATAATATTCAGTTCATCGCTGGCAGGCCGTATTACCAGGCTGACTCCGTAAACGGATTTGTGGTAAATGAAATGATGGTGAAAAAATTAGGCTTTAAAAATCCCGAAGATATCCTAGGCAAAAAAATAAATTTGTGGAACGGATCTATGGTTGCACCAGTTGTTGGAGTAGTAAAAGATTTTAACGGGAATTCGCTGAAAAAAGAAATGAAGCCTACAGCGCTTGCTTCATTCAAAATGGTATACCGGTTATTCAATATAAAAATACAACCGCAACATGCGCAGCAAACTTTGGCAGCAATAGAAAGGCTTTGGAAAAATACGTATCCTGATTTTATTTATGAATACCAGTTTCTCGATGATACGATTGCCAGCTTTTACAAGCAGGAAAGCCAGCTCTCACAATTGTATAAAATATTTGCTTGCATTGCCATCGTTATTTCCTGTCTTGGCTTGTATGGCTTTGTTTCATTCATGGCTGTGCAGCGTACCAAGGAAGCAGGCATTAGAAAAGTATTAGGGGCATCAGTAATCAACATCATTTATTTACTCTCGAAAGAATTTACAGTGCTTATTGGCGTTGCATTTTTGATCGCAACTCCATTAGCTTATTATTTCATGCATCAATGGCTGCAAAAGTTTGCATACAGAATAAACATTGGCGTTGGAATATTCTTATTAACCATTCTTATTTCTGAAATTATCGCGTGGCTTACCGTTGGCCATCAGGCAATTAAAGCAGCGGTTGCAAACCCGGTGAAGAGTTTGAGAACGGAATGATATCTTTTCCTTAAAATCTGCTCCGAAAAGCCCTGATCGTTTGGGGAAGGGAATTTTTGCATTGGTTTTGACACCGATATCCGCTTAATCTCTTATTTTAGAACATTCATTATGACTTTACTCCGCTCAATAGCTCCCTGAAAAGTCTCCGTAACATTGGCCTTACCAATGGCAAACAATAACCTGGATTCTTTCAATTGCTCCTTTATCTGTGCGCTGTGAACCTCCGACAATATCAATTGAGTACCTCTTTGTTTTGATTCCTTGTGAACCTCTTTAATTGTTTTGACACCAGTCGCATCGATTATGGGCACTTTTCTCATACGGATAATCAGAACTTTAGGAGGATTTTCTATAAATTTCATGGCGTCTTTGAATTTATAAGCGGCTCCAAAAAAAAGAGGGCCGGTAATTTCAAAAACATCCACGTTTTTGGGAATCGTATACTTTTCCAGAGATTCAAGGTCGGTCCCGTCTTCCCTGCTCTCAAAATCTCTGGTAATAATACTTACCTCACTGAACTTGATCATATTTCGCATGAACAGAAAAGATGCCAGCACCATACCGATTTCTATAGCTACCGTTAAATCTACCAATACCGTCAATAAAAATGTCGTAAGCAGAATAGCCATATCACTTTTCGGCCCTTTCAAATCCGAAAGAAAGTGCTGCCACTCGCTCATGTTATAGGCGACCACAATGAGAATGCCTGCCAGGGTGGCCATCGGTATGAGCGAAGCCCATTTTCCAAAGAAAACTAAAATGAGCAATAGTGTAATTGCATGGATCATTCCGGCTACGGGAGTACGGCCTCCGTTTTTTACATTCGTAGCTGTACGGGCGATTGCTCCTGTGGCCGGAATACCACCAAAGACAGCAGAAAATATATTTGCGGTCCCCTGCGCAATTAATTCCATATTGGATTTATGATTTCCGCCGATCATTCCATCGGCAACGACGGCCGATAATAACGATTCAACACCTGCGAGCAGAGCAATCGTAAAAGCGGGCCGGATCAGATTCCTGATAGTTATGAAATTTAAATCGGGAAAGATCGGTTTTGATAAACTGGATGGAATTTTTCCGAATTTGCTTCCAATGGTCTCAATGGGTAGATGCATCAATTGCATGGCTGCCGTAGTAAGCAGAATGGCAACTAAGGAGCCCGGTATTTTATGCGTGATTTTTGGCCACAATATGATAATAGCGATGGTGGAAGCTCCAATCAGTATTGTGTAAATATCTAATGTCTTAAAATTTTGAGTATAACTTACCCACTTGTCTAGAAAATCGGCCGGAACGGCTCCCATCTTCAGCCCCAGAAAGTCCTTCACTTCTGAAGAAAAAATAATAAGTGCAATGCCACTTGTAAATCCGGTAATTAAAGGATAGGGAATGAATTTTATAATGGACCCAAGCCGCACAATACCCATAATAATGAGGATAATCCCGGCCATAAAAGTGGCAATGATTAGACCGTTTATGCCATGCACCTGGACTATACCATATACGATTACGACAAAAGCACCGGTAGGTCCGCCAATTTGAACCCGGCTGCCACCCAACGCAGAAATGATAAACCCCGCAATGATAGCTGTATATAGTCCCTTCTCCGGAGATACTCCTGAGGCGATGGCAAAAGCAATAGCCAAAGGCAGGGCAACCAGACCTACAATTATTCCGGCCATCAAGTCCTTATTGAATTGTTGGCGGTTATAATTCTTTAAAGTGTCAAACAATTTTGGTTTATACATTTTTTAATTGGCAACCTGGGCCAGGACATGCATGATTCAATAATCCTTTTCGATCGAATAGGTCTGGATGCCTATTGCTCTTCCTGGATACGCAGCAACTCAGGAAAATTCCCTTGGCTAGGTAAATAGGTACCCGCCATGCGCTATCCAACTGATGAAGTGAGTAAAGGCTTCAATAGTTTTTGTGTTTTAAAGTTACCGTACTTAAACACCTCTCTGGTAAGCTTCCGAGTAGGGTTGACATTTAATTGATTGCCCTCTAACCATGATTTTGATTTAGAATCACCATCAGGCGGCACTACCCTATTCTGGAATAAGTGGTTTGGTCGGATCTACAAAAATCCCCAAAAAGCTTCCAAAAATTAATATCCCAGACAATACCAACATCGGCGTGTTGAAACTGTGCGTAATATCAGCAACTTTGCCGAATGTTATTGCTAATACAAATGCTCCTGTCTGGCCAAAGAAATTCATAATTCCTGCGACTGTTCCCGTTCGGCTGCCCCCTATATCTACACAAGTAGAAAAAAAGATTGTCCCATTAGATGATGAAAAAAAGAACCCGCCCAGAAAGATGCTTATGACAACAACATTATTGCTGGCAGTAACTGCTGCTATATAAATTGATAAGGCCAACATGGCCAACCCTAACATCGCAAGAAATCGCCGGCCAAATCGTAACCCTTTTCTTTGAACCAACCAATCACTCAAAAAGCCAGCAAACATAGCGCCCACCGTTCCAATGATAAAAAAATAAGAAGTAAACATTTTCATGCCATTTTCTGAGAAATGCCTCCCTTCCTGCAGGTAGACAGGCATCCAAGCTATAAAAAAATAGTTTCCCCACTGTGAACAAAAAAAGGCTGTAACAAACGCCCTAAAACTGCGGTTTGCAAATGCAATCTTCCAAGGAAAGCCTTGTTTGTGTTCAATAAACCTCCGATTTTTCTCAATCAAAAATCTTTCTTCCATGCTAACCCCATTCATTTCTGAAGGATTATTCCTAAACCAAAATATACATATCAAGACCCAAAGAACGCCAATAAAACCGTTAACAAAAAAAGGTGCGCGCCAGCCAAAACAGCTGCAAGTGGAATGACAATTAGCGGTGCGATAGCTGATCCAGCGCTTTGACCAACAAACAATGACGAAATGCCCTTTGACGTTTCGTTGACAGGAAACCAATGTGAAATAACACCGGAACTATTTGGGAATGCACCCGATTCACCCATTCCAAATAGAAAGCGGACAACAATCAAAGTGAAAAGTCCAGTTGTAAATCCTGTTAGAACTGTAAATGTTGACCACAATAAAACAATTCGTATTAAGATTAAACGCTGACCAATACGATCTCCCAATATGCCTGAAGGGATCTCAAATATTGCGTAGGCGAGTGAGAATGCGGCCAATACCCATCCAAACTGTTCATTTGTTAGATTAAATTCTGCTTTTATTCTTACTCCCAGAAGAGATATGGAAATTCTATCGAGGTATGTGATAAAAATTAAAAAAGAAAGAAAAATAAGTATCCGATATCGGTATGGAATTGTTCTCATCATGAGCTTGATAATTCACACCAAATTGGTAAGCCAAAACTAACCTAACGATTTACTGCAATTCTATGGCTTGTGACGGTCAAACAAATCTTACTAAATCTAACACGATTTAACCTCTCTTCCGCTTTGAAATAAAATTATCAATGAATGACGAGGAATTTTGAGCAGTACCTAAAAACTAAATAACTACGGGATAAGGAAAGGCAGCGTGAATCCTAATTTGAATGGCCAAGGTTATCCTTTTTTCTGACAAGAAAGAGTCGCATAAATCATAATCATTAATTCCCTTGTTTTAGCGGTTGCAGCCGCAGGGAATCCCATGTCGCTAAGGCCGGCTTGGGATTGAAGTTACTGTCAACCATTCCCAGGAAAGCAAAAGGATATAACTCGGCAGAATCGTTGGAGGGCCAGCCTGAAAGGGACAAGTCGGTAAAGGTCAATTGAAAAAGCGCAGTTCCCTTTGCCTGCGCCAGTATTTGGCCTTGCCGCCTGATATAGGCCTCTTGCTGGGCCGGGCTGCTTTGTATGGACAAGGCGGTAAGGTTCATGGAAGTCCAGCCACCTTCCGAAACGAAGACGGGCAAGGCGTGTCCGGAAACCAATTGCGAATAATAATTAAGGGGAACATCAGCAGGCGAGTGGAAACTAATATAGGGGTAGGAGGAGATGCCCAGCTCCTGAAGGAAAGGGAAATCCATAAAATCCGTAGCGATACCGATATAACCCAAATTGGTGCTGCCCAACATGCCCCAGGCGACCTCTGCCTGGACGCTGACGCTCAGCGGAACGCGGGCATCTATTGCCCTTACGTCGGCGGCAGCTGCGTTTGCGGCCTGCCGCACGCCCTGGTAAATGGAGTCGGCTGCCCCCAACCTGATCAAATTGGTCTCCAGAGCCAGCCCTAAGTGATCGGGATGGAGAATGCTGTCCATCACGACTGCGAAGCGCCTGTACAATATTTGGATATCCGCCTGGGCAATGCTTTTTCCGCGGGCGACTAGCGGATCGGAGTCCGATTGTCTGTTCAGCCCGTTTTCCGGGTCGATATAGACCCAAATCTTCATATTCGCCTGGCGGTAAACATTGGCCAGTGCCCCATAAGTATCCGTGACGTACGTGATGGGGTTTTCACCAATAAGCAGCGAATCCCAGGGAACCTCAGTGCTGATAATGGCTGCGTCGGCATGGGCAGTCCAAATATTCAGGGACCGTATGATTTCGGTGAGGGTTGGCCGGGGCGCAGAATTCGAAAACCCCATTCGGTAGCTCCGCTCCGAGCTGACCGCATCTGAATTGGAATGCTTGCTGCAAGCGAATATTTGCATGAGAATCGCCGCAATCAGGGTTCCGAAGAAGTAAATTCGAATATTTGTATTGTTCCGGGCCATGATTTTGTTTAACGCCCGACAAGACGCTAAATTGCCGGTCGAGGTTACAATCGGTACGTTTTACTTTTTCTGGCTATTTTGACATGGTTTTTAGTCCCGTTTTGACGCACGCAAAGAGATCGCTCTCTTTCCTAATTATTGCCATTTTCTCGATGGCTCGTTTTGGGCTTTCTGCCCAAAATATTAATCCCATCTATATCAAAAGATGTCCAATTAGGACCATCAATAATGATCAAGGCCTCCTGAATAATTCCATAAGAAGCATCATGACAGATGCTCGGGGTTTTACCTGGGTTTCCACGCCTTCAGGGCTCCAGCGTTATAATGGTTATACTTTACAAAAAGTTACACCCGTCGCAGACGGCGATACCATTGTTATCACCTATCCGGTTTATTTTTTATCAAGCAAGCACAATACGCTGCTAATCGGTTACAGGAATGGGGTTTTAGAATATTTGCCCGAATATAATATTTTCAAAAAGCTAATTTATGACAAGACAGGCCGCGCCCCTCAATATGCCTTAATGCCTATTATGGAGACTCAAGAAGGCCTTTGGTGCTTTGAAGAAAATGCAGGGATCGTGATGTATAAGCGGACCCGAAATGCATTTCTGCAAGCTGCATCATTGGAAAACCCCCAGCTTACCACACTTAGTGGCAAAGAAGAGTATAATATCACTAGAAAACTAGTCGCGACTAATACCGATTTCATTTTTCTTCGCCTATCTCCAAATAAAATTCTGCAGATCAATGTCAATAACCACCAATCAAAGACCTTTGAATACCCCGGAGCATCCATCATTGGATTGGAATGTAATCAAAATAAAATATTTGTGGCTTCCGAAGATGGGCTGGCATACATAAACATTAACAACGGATACACATCAAAGAAATTTCTTTATAAACAAATTGATGATGAGCCCATAACCAGAAGCGCTTTAGAGAAATCCGCCGACAATCATCTTTTAGTTACGGTGGAAAGGCGGCTCTTTGAGTTTGATACGTCCTGCATTTGCCAAAAGGAAATCATTTCCTTGAATCGGGAACCCCTGTTAAACACCGGATATATACAGGTTGTGTATGAAGATCGGTTCCTGCGCATTTGGCTGCTGACTCACCAGGATATCAAACGCATTCAGGATGTGGAGACTCCGTTTGCTCAGCTCATTTACCCTAAAGAGAAGGATAACTATGTGAGGGCAATGTATTATGATAAAGAAAAAAAGATCTTGCTTGGTGGCGGCTATGGCGGTTTCATTCAACTCTATGATTCCTCCGGCAACCCGCTTTGGGATCAAGCGGTAAAGAGCAAAAATATTCATGGCATCCTTTCCATTGATAAGCTATCAGACGACCATTATCTCATAGTCTCCCAAGGCAATGGGTTGCATCAATTTAGCCTGGCTGCAAAAAAATTGATGCCGCTTGATTTACGGGGCGCTCCATTCTTGAAGGAATCCATAAAGGATAATTCCTATTCCAATAACTTGGAGCGAGTGGATGATAGCACGATCATAATCTCCACTACATCCAACCTGTTCAAATGCAGTTTCCGCAATAATAGGCTTGAGTCCGCCTTGGCCATGTTGAATGATTCAGCGATTGCTGGTCGCAACATTTCCTGTTTCCACCTGGCATCCAATGGGCAGCTTTGGGTTGGTACCCAAGAGGGAGTCATTTTATTGTTCAATTCGAAAAGTAACTTCCGCGAGTTGCATATTCCAGAGAATTATTTAGTACGCTGTATAGTTGAGAATGGCCAGCACAATATCTGGATTGCCTCTGATCGGGGCCTTTTTGTCTTTAACGGCTCAGGGAAATTAATCAATCGGTTTACCAGGGAGTCCGGGCTGTTAAGCGACATCATCTATGCAATGCTGCCTGCCGGCAAAAGCAATGGTTTATTCGCAAGCACCAATTTTGGGATTTCCTTCATTGGCAATGATGGGAAAATAAACAATTTCACCCGGGAAATGGGGTTGCAGGAAAATGAGTTCAATACCCAATCCTGTGCGCTGTCCCCTAGCGGAGAACTATTCTTTGGCGGAATAAATGGAATAACCGCGTTCTTTCCTTCGGCCTTAGTTGGAGTTAATGATTCTTTCCTAATCAACATTACCCGTCTCATTGTGAACGACTCCCTGTATAATGCATTTGGTGGGCCATGGATAGGAGATTCCATAAATCTCGCCTATAATCAAAATCATCTTCAGTTTGATATTGCGGCAACGGGACTACTAAACCCTAATGAATATCTCTACAACTACCGTTTGCATGGATTTGAAGAAGCCTGGCAAACCACCAACCAGCCCACCGGCATTCGATATACCCTGGAACCCGGGAGCTATTCCCTGGAGATTATTTGCAGCCCGATATTGTTTTCCAATAGCATATTTCACCAAAGAATAACGATAATCGTAAATCCGCCATGGTGGAATACCTGGTGGTTTATTTTATGTTCCATTATCGTTGCCTCAGGCATCATTTTCGGCATAAGCTATTATATAACCCGGCAGAGATACCAGCTCAAATTAAGGAAGATGGAAATTCTGCAGCAGCTGAACACGGAAAGAGAGAGGATCTCAAGAGAGTTACATGACAATATTGGTTCCCAGTTGAGCTACATCAGCAGCAATATAGACTGGCTGGTGGAGACACCAGGGTCTTTCAGCAAAGAAGAAGAAACCAAACGATTGGCAATTGTAAACGATACGGCAAAGAGCCTCATAACCGACCTGCGAGAAACAATTTGGGCAATGAAAAAGGAATCTATTATAATTGATGAGCTCGCAGACAAGATGAAATCTTTTTTGCAGTCCCAATGTCTGCTGCATCCGCAAATGGAAATGATCGTGAATGAAAATATCAACTATAGGTACCAATTTTCTCCAACGGAAGCGCTGAATATTTTTAGAATATGCCAGGAGGCAATTGTAAATGTTATGAAACATGCCCACGCGGAGAAAATATTCTTAAGCATTCAATCGGGTGTAAGTGAAGACTTTTCCTTTGCCATTACCGACAATGGCAGAGGATTTATCCGCCAAGGTCATTATAATGGTCATTTCGGATTAGAGAATATGACCCATCGCGCTTCCGAGTCAGGCGCAGAATTGATCATCAATTCAGAACCTGGTAAAGGAACTGCTGTCGTTGTCGTAAAGCATTCAAACGCCAAAAATCTTACAATCGCTTAAAATAGCCCAAAAGAGGTATTGAACAGGCGGTTATAAAAGAGAAAGCTTGCATCATATCTAGGTCATGAAAATATCGGTTGGAATAGTAGACGACAAGTCGCAAAATCGGATTTTGTTTGCAGAAAGGCTCAATTTTTCCGGGGAAATAGCAGTCGTCCTGACGGCATCAAATGGGAAGGATTTTCTTGACCAGATGAAAGTCCTGGATTTTCAAGAGCACCCGTCTGTAATTTTGATGGACATTGAAATGCCAGAAATGGACGGCATTTCAGCAGTACAGGCTGGAAAAATCCTTTACCCTGATGTACATTTCCTGATGCTCACGGTTTTTGATGATGATGACAAGATTTTTGAAGCCATTAAGGCCGGGGCTGATGGATATTTATTGAAAAATGAAAAAGTTACCCTAATAATTGACTGCATCCTGCAGCTCGCCGAATCTGGAAGCGCCCCGATGAGTCCGCGAATTGCCAGGAAAACCCTGGATCTTTTGATGAACGCTGTTATTCCAAAGATCGAAAAGGAAATTGGAGCAAAACATGATTATGCCCTGTCGGATCGAGAAATCGAGATTCTCAAGCTGACGGTGGACGGCTATGGTTGCAAGCAGATAGCTGAAAAGATATTTCTTAGCAGCCATACAGTAAAAAAACACATATCCAACATTTACCATAAGTTGCACGTTTCTTCCAAAGCCCAGGCGATAAAAATCGCTACAAAGAATAAATTGATCTAAAAACCTGCTTTTCATTTCTTCCTTCGAGGCATTAGTAGGTTACTCCTCCCGCCAAAAAATTAGTTTCATCCATTTATGCCTCAGATTTCCTGATCAAAATAATACTTATGGGCTATTGCAGTCGCATCCCTATGGGGCTAATTTTATGTCCTGAGCATTTGATATCCATTCACATCATTTTAAAAATCTTTCTAAGCATGAAAACGCACATTCAATTGAGTCTCTTGCTATTTCTCATGGCATTTTGGATTATGACCCAATCTTGTTTAAAAGCGACTCCAACAAAAAAATCGAATAATAACAATATTACCGTAAGCACCTATTCCGGCTCCGGCTCAGCAGGTGCCACCGATGGTACGGGTATATCCGCCAGTTTTTCCTTTCCTTCGGCCCTGGCTATGAACCCTTCTGGAGAAATGTTCATAGGAGACTTTGGGAATAACCTGGTAAGGTCGATTAACCTCGGCACGGCAGGAGTAACCACTTATGCAGGCTCAGGATCAGCAGGCTTTGTCAATGGGCCCGCATCCACCGCGGAATTCAATGGGACGGCAAACATTGTTTTTGACGGAAACGACAACTTATACGTGGCAGACGAAGAAAATAATGTAATCCGGAAAATTTCGGCGGCCGGCAACGTTACCACCGTTGCGGGTTCTGGCGCTTCCGGATACCAGGACGGCTCAGGCGCAAATGCAGAATTTAATCACCCCGAAGGTATGGTCATCGATGGCAGTGGAAACTTATATGTTGCCGACGGGCATAACAATGTTATTCGCAAAATCGTCCTTTCCAGTGGCACTGTAAGCACCTATGCCGGCACCGGGGCCGCCGGCCTTAATAATGGCTCACTTTCCACGGCTACATTTAACGACCCATACGGGCTGGCCCTGGACGGCAATGGAAACATATATGTCGCCGATATTTTGAACAATTCTATCCGCAAGATCTCCGTTTCAGCCGGGACCGTAAGCACTTTTGCAGGAACAGGCACGCAAGGTTTGACCAATGGGCCGGCGGCTAGCGCCACATTCTATTATCCCTTGGAATGCATCTTCGATTCGGGCGGAAATTTGTACGTATCGGATACTTACAATAATGTGATACGTAAAGTGTCAGCCAGCGGCACCGTAAGTACGTTTGCCGGGAGCGGAGCCCAAGGATCAACGGATGGTTCGGCAGCGTCCGCTTCTTTTAATTTTCCTATTGGAATAATTATCAACGGCAATGGCATATTTGTTGCCGACACCCATAACAACACCATACGAAAGATAACCGTTAACTAATCAAAATCAACCGTCGATTGATTCATTCCGCACCGAGGTATAGATAATATAGCTACGAATGAAAACTGAGCGGCTAACCGATCGTCCATTTCTTAAAATCATCCGAATTTATCCTTAACCATTCAATCCGAGAACCCAATTTTTCGTTGCGTCGGATAGGCGCAACTCGGCCATAAAGAAGGTAGCCCCTGGCAGGTATTGGCAACAACAGGATTCCAATACCGTCGGGGGTTTTTTCTTTTGTCTCATAAAATCGTAGGATGGGTCGGTTCGGTGTCACACAAAATTGCTCGATAGCGCCAAAAACCTACTCATTGAAAACCCGGGAAATATCAAGAGCTTTTTATTATGTTAAGTCATCGTAAAGGCCAGGTTTATTAAATATTTCACCTTGAATTCCAGGTTAGGTCATGAATACCACTTTATTAAGACAGGATCGTAATTTTCCTTAGTAGAATGCCCTCGGACCAGCCAATTCGGCGCACTATCTTAGTAGCAATTGAGTACAGCACTCCGTACAATTTGAAAAGCCCAAATGTCCGCACCCACGGAATAAATGCTGTATGAATTCCTCCAATATTCCTCCACTTTACATTTTTCTTTAGAAATCCATAACCTTGGGTCGGCATTGTTTTAATTAATAACTAAAACGATGTTGAACACTCATTTTGCTAAGTCGATTTATCTCTGCTATTCCTTCTTGTTTCTTACTGCGCCCTTCACCGCAAATCAAAAACAATCCAAGGCTTGTTTATTTTCGGAAGACAGAATCGCAAAGGATACCGTGTCAGGAACAACTGGCAAAGAGATTCTAGGGTTCAGTTATACAGCATCTTCACTTCCTCCTGCGAATGCACCAGCACCAGCTCTTTCCATCCTTGCCAAAACGCAATTGAATAGAAAAGGAATTCAATTTGCAAGAGCCTATATTAAGAATAATGACGATTGCCTGATAGCGATTAAAAAACGAAGCAAGATTCCCTTTTCCATCATCGATTCCGTTTTTACCTTTTATGGGCTTCCAGTCGAATTAAAATATCTTGCGGTGATTGAATCAGAATTAAATCCACAGGCATTGAGCCGGGTCGGGGCCCGGGGTCCCTGGCAGCTGATGTCTGGTACTGCTCAGGATTTAGGTTTGAAAATTACCCGGCGCTATGATGAACGCACCAGCTTTTATAAAAGCACGGGGGCGGCTGCAAAATATCTGAGAGACCTGTATTCAGAATTCGACGATTGGTTACTGGTCCTGGCAGCCTACAATGGAGGTCCGGGGGTTGTATATACCGCAATCCGAAAATCGGGCAGCAAAAACTTCTGGGCCCTCCAAAATTATCTGCCGGCCGAGACCCGGGAACACGTAAAGAAGTTTATAGCCACGCATTATTATTTTGAAGGCCGGGGAAGCGCAACAACCTTAACTAAGGCGGAAAATAAGGAATACTTGAGAACGGCCAATCAACCTGATGTCAATTCATCTGCATCGGAAATTCCGAAACAGATTAAGCCAACATACGCATATGTAAACCAAAAACGGAAAGACCTTGCGACTATAGCTGACGCGGGCCACAAACTGGAATCCGCATATGAGAAAATTAGCATAAAAAATCAACAGGCCGGCAAACCATTTGAGTCACCTGATCAAAAATTCAAAAGAATCATGAAAGATTCAGAAGAATCGTTGAAAAGATCCAGCAAGGTGATCTAATCAATACTTGCATTCCATTAAATCATATTATACTGATAATCAAATATTTGAGTATTTTTCTTGCATTAGCCAAAACCCTTTTCGTCAAAAAACACCGTACATTAGAAAGCTGATTTGGGGCATGGCCGAATTCCAGGCCTTACGAATTGCTGAAATTTAAGAACGGATCAGTCGGGCCAGAGTCGGATTGATGAAAGTAACTAAGTGCCGATTTTTTTCTTACGCCTTTCCTATACAATAGAATTTCTGAATTCATACCATCCCTCTCGCGGAGTATTAGATCCTGATTTTAGGAATTGCTAGTTCCGAAAGCAATACAATATGCCAAGAAGAAATAACGAGATCAAAAGAATCGAGACTTTCAGCGATGCCGTATTTGCGTTCGCCATTACCCTGCTGATTGTATCGTTGGAAGTACCTAAGAACTTTGAGGAATTGATGATTAACATGAGGGGATTTTTCGCATTCGGGATAAGCTTCACTTTGTTAGTATTTATATGGAATGAACAACATAAATTTTTTAGGAACTATGGTCTTGATGACGTTTGGATTTTAACGTTTAACATGATCCTGCTATTTATTGTATTATTCTATGTTTATCCACTCAAATTCCTTTTCACCTTAATATTTAGTAATGAAATCTATGGTGAAGGGAAGTCTCCATTGAAAATTAAAGATACCCAGCTCCCAGCCTTAATGGAAATATATGCCATAGGGTATGTAGTCATCTACTCCCTTTTCTATTGCATGTATCTACGGGCATTGAAAATGGCCGATCACCTGGGTTTGAATGAATTGGAAAGGTTTGATTGCCAAACGGACAAGTATAAGCAGCTCGTTATGATATCTGTGGGCCTGCTTTCGTTCGTGCTTGCCTTAACATTGCCAAGTGAACTTATGTGGATTGCAGGAATTACTTTTGCGGTCATTGGCCCTGCCCTCACAATCTTTTATTTTAGACGGGGAAGAAAAAGAAAAATCAAACTGAAAAAACTAGCAATTCAAGAATAGAACCTGGGAAGCCGCCACTACTTGAAAACCGAGAAGAATTACAACAGGGGACTCATGCTCATTTAAATATTCTAGTTATCAAACTTTTGGCCCTCGTCTAGGTTGGATTTTCACAAACAAAAAAAACCCATCCCCGCCAAGAAGCTTAGAACAATTCTTTCTTCTCCGGCGGAAACAGGTTATGGTCGTGGCCCCAGAGGCGAGCGCGTTTATTTCATCTTTTTCTGAATGTTCTTCACCATATCCAGATGCGATTGCACCACTGGAATCGTATTGTTTACGATGGACAGCAGCGCAGTATCCTTGATATCCCCCTGCGATTTTTTCAGTTTGTCCAGAAGATCACTGTGATCTTGGACCATCTGATCTACCCAAGCCTTATCCCATTCCTTTCCTTTTTTGCCTTGGATGTTGACGACATTGCTGGTGTCCACCGAAGGCACGATCAGGTCACTGTGCATGGACAAATAGCCCTTTACCGTCGAATCTAGTTTTTCGTGATCTTTCAGCATGCTATGGGCATGTGATTTCAATTCGTGGTTACTGGATTGCGCGATGCCGGCTTTGAGCCATATAATTTCTTTTGTGTTCCCTGGCACCGCATAGTTAACAAAATCCTGGTCGGCCACGGGGGCGCTCGCTTTAACTGTGTCCGAAGAACTCATTTTTCCGGCTGTGCTGTCTGAAGAGGCTTCCGTGTTGTTGCTGCTATTACAAGCGCCTAAGGCCAATAGGAGCCCCGATCCTAAACCGAATAAAACAACTTTGCTTTTCATGAAGTAATCATTTGATGATAGAATGAGGATTCCATGGATTTAGGCGCTAATTACTGTGCCAGCCGGAATTCATTTATATGCGCCTATTAATCAGTTGGTTATATACATAATATGGACCGAGACCGTATCCGAGATTCCCCAAATTGCCCTTTATTGGGCTGCATTTTCCCCTTTCCAGTCCATTTGCTGCACGCAAGGGGAAAATTGCCAATCCGGAATTATGTCTTCGCCGGTTAACCTGGATGTTTGACGCAATGGGTTTAAGGACCTGTTTTCCGGTCGTGTGAATTAGGGCATCATGAAGTAATTCCGGCCTGCATCTTGGAAGCGGGTTACGGCAGATTATGCTTTTACATTTAATGCGGGGAATAGTTGGATTTACCCACCCGAACCTGACTTCAGTCTTGAACGGAAGAGTTTAAGTTCTTTGCGGCCATAAACGCAGATCCCATCCTCTTTCAATTCATTAAAAAGAGTGGTAACGGTCTGACGACTGGTCCCGATCAGTTGGGCTATTTCTTCGTGAATCAGGTAATTCGGAATCCTGACTTCGTCGGGTCCACTCTCCTTACGTGTTTTCGCCTCCTTCAGAAGTTGTTCAAGGAAATGGATCAGGCGGGTTTTGGCATCTTTTTGCAGGAGGTTAAGCAGCCGGTTCTCAAATCGCCTCAAGCGGACGCCAATCCATTTGCTGTAGGTTACCGCCAACTGCGGTTTTTTCCGCAACAGCGCATCGAATTTCTCCACGGTAAAAGAGCAAAGGCTGACATCCGAACGCATGGCCTGCGCAAATTCTCCGTTCAAATTCTCTTTTTCCAGGCTGATCTGGCCAAAAAAGTCGCCAGGTTGCAGGATGTCCTTGATCGCGCGATTACCTACTTCATCGAGGTAGCCTAGCCGGATATAGCCACTTTTAATGAAATAGATCTTGTTGTGTTGGAACGCTTCAAAATAGATAAAGGCTCCTTCCTTGACTTCTTTGAAATTGTCCAATACTTGCAGGTCGTGATACTCTTCTTCCGAAAGCGCTGCCCAGAGGGGATATTTTTTTAGGATCAGGATCTTGTCACTCTCAGTCACGGCGTAAGATTGTTACTCTAAAGATAGGGCAGAATGCCGGTAGGGCAGGCCGGCATCCGAAAAGGAAATCGCTAATTTTAGCTTCGCCGAACATACTTAGTTTGTCTAGGAACGCATAAATATTATGCAACAATACATCCCAAGCCAGAGCGAAATGCAAATCCATTCGAAAAGAACTGCGCTTTTTTTTATTGCTTGTCTTGCCTGCCTCGCGCTATTTGCGCAGGAGAGACCTGGTCCAGCATTTCCTCTCAGCCTCAGCGTGAACGGGCATCACCTGAAAGACCGGAACGGTAAGCCATTTTTGATTCGGGAGATTTCAGCCTGGGGTCTGATCCAGGCTTTATCCGAAGACGATGAGGAATCGTTTCTGGATAGCGTAAAAGAGCGCGGATTCAACACCGTTATGGTGAGCATCATTTCATTCGATACCCGCTTTGCTGGGAACCCGCCGAACTGGGAGGGCATTTCCCCTTTTCGCCAGCCTTGGGATTTTTCTACCTACAATCCGGCTTATTTCGAGCATGCGGACCGTTTCCTGAAACTCGCCATGGACAAGGGTTTCCTCGTTTTGTTGGTTCCCTGTTACCTGGGCTATAAAGGAGATGTCAACCAGGGATGGGCCAACAAACTACTGATGCCTTCCAATTCCCGGGAGAAGAGCAGGTCGTATGGACAATTCCTTGGTAGGCGCTATGCCGACTTCCCCAACCTGATATGGGTTGCGGGCGGAGACAATCGGGGTGACGGGCCATTGTATGCGCACCTGAATGCCATCATCCAGGGAATCAAATCCTTTGACAGCGTGCATTTATGGACCGGCCACTTCGAATCCGCTCAGCCGACCAATTGGTCAACCGGCAATCCACTCTATGCATCTTATATTGATTTGGATGGCCTGTACGACTTTGTTGAATCCGACCTGGGAGCGGAATCGCCCCAGTACCGTACTGAACTGAAACAATATGGCCGAGGCAAAATGATTTTCCAGCTCGACCAAAGCTATGAACACGACATTCCTCATGTAGCAGATAACGAGGACCCTGCTCATATGCGGCGAAAAAATTATGATGGCTTGCTCAGCGGATGCGCCGGCACGAGCTTTAGTCCCGGTTTACCGGGAAATCCCTGCTATACCTTCATTGATTGGAAGCCGCTCATGAACACGGAAGGAATGCGGGAGATGAAGTATTGTTTCGAGTTTTTCGAATCCTTGCGATGGTACGACCTGGTCCCCCTGACCGGGGATAGGCTGATCCGGACAGGTCGGGGCGCATGGGCCACTGTTGATTATGTATGCGCAGCTATGGACCTGGACCGCAGCATGTTGGTGGCTTACCTGCCGACCGCCAGAACCTTGCAGATCGACTTGGCCCGACTGAGGGGTAAGTCGGTGACGGCGACTTGGATAGATCCGCAAACGGGCAAAAGGCAAAAGGCCGGTAGCTTTCGAACCCAGGGTAGGGTGAATTTGGCTCCGCCTGCATCCGGAGACTGGGTCCTACTGATCGAAAAAGCGCCGGACCCCAGCTGACCATAATTGACCTATTCAGGTTTTCGGATACAAAAAGTCCTCATTAATATGACCAGACCCATCGTAGTTTCCCAGCTTGGCAATATTCCCATAATTATACTATAAATAATTATTATTCAATTATTTATGGATATTTTATATTGAAAAAAAGCGACATTTTACTTGCATTTGCCAGCTCTGCACCGTATTTTGTGCAAGACTAATTCCTAATACCCATACCCATGAAAAAGGCTAATTCCTTGCGTTTTATTTGCGCTCTTGCCCTCCTGGTCATCGCGTTCGCATGCCGCAAAACCGTGGCTCCCCTTGCCCCGCCTCAGGCACCGGTGCAAACCGATTCTACCCAGAAACCCCGGCAAAAACCAGATAGCCAGGCGGTCCAAAGCCTTCCCTTTCCGCAAAACCCGGTAACTGGCTGTTCATATGCGCCCAATTACGGTGATTCGATTATCTATCCGCAGCCCACAACTCAGGGAAAGGACTATATCGTATCTCCGGTGAACAATCCCGGATCTGGTACTTACCTCTCCTGGCCCCAGGGTCTGGTCATTAACGACAGTACCGGAGCCGTCGATGTAACCCAAAGCCAAACCGGCGAGCGGTTCATGATTGGATTTGTCCAAAGCGGAACTTCGGATACCTGTTTGACTTCCCTGATACTCGGTGGTGCATCATACGAGGACAGCGTATACGTCATTGCCAATGGACAAACGCAAGCTTGGCCCTATTTCAATGCCAATCCCTATATGCCTTCCCCATGCGGAACTGCCGGCAGTTGCGCTTTCGATGTAACGGGTTCTGCCGCCGCCATGAAAGTCGTGGTGGATCCAAATAGCGGCATGATCGATCTGCTAAAAACATTGAACGGCCCCGGCGGCCTGCTCTCCAGCGGCGCATTCGGGCTTCTGCCGCTTAGCGGGCAGGAGATTTCCCCCGTCATTTATTATCAATTGAACGACGGGAGCAATAACGCCTTGCAGAATATCCAGGTCAACATTGTGTATTATTCCTCCAAATCGTCAATCACGCCGTCGCTGCTCAACAACCTGGTCAATAAGCTGGGCAATATACTCGGCAATCTCCTGATCCAAAACACAGGCAATCCACGACCCCCGATGGTCATCATCACCCGGTACAACTAGCCGCTCGGCTGGGCCCTGCGCCCCGCTGCACAATAATGCATCCGGCCAGGTCGTTCCAGGAGCACCGCTGAAACCCTGTTTTCAACAAACTCCTGCCTATGCCTGGGAAAGTGGTTTGCCTGCTCACGTCTTTCCTTTTGTTTGCTTCGGCAGATTTCAGCCATGCGGGTTCCCCGGTGGAGGAGCCGATCCGGCTTTATCGCCTGGCTGACCGCCTATACAATCTTTCCGTAACGACTGCAAAGACGGACAGCCTAGCCCAGCAGGGCTTCCAACAGGTAGTCGATTGGATGCGAAACCATCCTGCCTATCACAACGATACTTTGCTGTTTCAAAGTTTTCTCAAGCGGGGGACTCTGCTGGATGTAGGATTGGAGTATGCCCACGCCAAGGAAGACTACTTGCTCGCCCTACAGGTCTGTCATTTAGGATCTGCCATTCCCGATTCTCTTTGCTTTCGCAACCTGGTCTTTTTGGGAAGCAGCTATTATAATCTGAACGATTTCGATTCGGCAAGCGACTACCTGCATCAGGCCGAGCGTTTTACTCAGGGTCGCACCGACACAGGGGATCAGGCGAGACTGTATAATGTATTGGGCGCGCTATACTATGATAACGGCAATTATTATCAAAGTAAGAACTATCTCAGCAAGGGCTTGGACCTGATACGGAACAAGCTTCCGTTAGATACTTTAAGCCTGGTCAGTATTGAGACCAACGTGGCTACGGCCTGCTTTCGGCTGGGCCAGTATCGGGAATCGATTGGAATCTACCACAGCATTCTTCGCTTTGGGGTGTACCGGGACTATATCTATCTCAACCTGGGTCGGGCTGAAGCGGCGATGGACTCCAGCGAGCAAGCCATGGCCTGTTTTCGGCGGGCAAATGCCTCCGCTGTGCCGGGCGTTCTCAATGAAATGGCAGCTACTGAACTGCATCAATCCCGTCCCGATTCAGCGCGGCGATATCTGGATCAGTTCGATCAGCTGATTCGCAGCAGTAAAGTTAGGATCAATACCCTGGACATTGGCATTCATGCTTTCTACCGCGCAGCCTGGAAAGAAAGCCAGCGGGACTGGGAAAAGGGGCTCGGTTACCTGCAGCAGGCCCTTATGCTTTTCTCGGGCAATTTCCGTGACCCGGATGTCCGGGTCAATCCCAGGATCTTCGCCGGGACCTTTGCCTATTACCGGCTATTCGAAGCCTTATTCCAAAAAGCGACCGTTTGGGATGAAATCTACCGCGAGCACAATCAGGAACCGGATCTGAAATCGGCCCTTTCCGCTTACCAAAGCACGATTTCCCTGCTGGACTATATCGAAAAAAACTACGAAACAGATGATGCCAAAATTCTGCTGAAAAAGAAAAGCCGCGAGATTTATCAAGCGGCATTCGCTGACTGCCTTCTGATGCATCAGTTGCACCCGGCCGGAGGCTACCTGGAACAAGCCTTCGCGATTTGCGAACAAAACAAAGCGTCGATCCTTTCATCCAGCCTGAGGGAAAGGGAATACAGCGGAAACAGTTCCGTTATGCTGCAGGAAAGAAATATCAAATACAATATCGCCCGGTTGGATGAAATGAGCAGTTTATCCGCCGACAGCCAGGTTCTGGAATCAAATGCCCGTAGCAAGGCCGCCTATGAAATGTCCCTCGCCCGCATTGAGAAGCAATTGGAAACGAACGACCGATTTTACCAATTCAAATATGGAAACGACAATCCCAGCATACCAGACATTCAGCGGCATTTGGGCAAAACGCAGCTGTTGGTCAATTTCTATGAGACCCCCGAAGCTCTCCACCTTTTCCTGGTCAGTGATCAAGAATTCCGGTATTGCCGAATCGACTCGGTGGCTCGGATTAACCGTGACCTGCAAGACTGGTTGCAGCGACTGAAATCTTCGGAAATTGGGCGGCGCTTCATCGACGGCGGAAGCGGTACCCGACTTTATCTGGCCCTTGCCGAACCGATCCGGGCGCTCATGCCCCGCAAAGACCAGTGGATCATTATCCCCGATGGATTACTTTATTACCTGCCCTTTGAATCTCTGCCTGGCCCAGGCGAACACTATTTGTTGGAAGAAGCAACCATTAGCTACCAGTTTTCTTCGCGCTTCGTCGTACATGAAGATGATCAAATCGCGAGCCTCAACGCTCCCTATCGCGTGCTGAGTTTTGCACCCTTCGCCAAAAGCAAGATCCCCGAAGGTTCCCCCGACTACGGATCCTTGGCCCCGCTACCGGCTTCCTCACAAGAAATAGATGGATTGCCCGGCGAACAGTTCTTAGGCAGCCATGCAACCAAGACCCAATTTCTTTCAGAACTGAATAAATATCCCGTCTTGCATTTGGCGACCCACGCGGTGGCGGATGTGGCTAAACCTTCGGGGTCCTTTGTCGCCTTTTATCCGGAGAAAAAATCAGCGCCGGAAGATGATCTTTTCCTGGAAGAGCTGTATGGTCTGAATATGGATGCTACCAGGCTGGTCATAATCAGCGCCTGTGAAACCGGGGAAGGAGAATTGGTCAATAACGAGGGAGTGCTCAGCCTTGCTAGGGCCTTCGTATATGCGGGTTGCTCCAGCGTGGTGAACAGTTTGTGGAAGGCAGACGATCGATCGACCTCGATCATTCTCCGGCAATTTCACGAATACCTCAGGCGAGGCTATCCGGCATCAAAGGCGCTGCAACGAGCTAAACTGGATTATTTGCATGGGGTATCTGCCTACCGGAGTCCGGATTATTGGTCGCACCTCATCCTGTTGGGCAATCCGGATGTGGTCTTTCGTCCGTATCAGGGGTTCTATTGGCGGGTCCTCGCGGTGGTGGCGGCTATGGGAATCCTGGTCGGATTAATCGGGATACTGAAAAAAAGAAAAAGTCGAGATCGGATGAAGGAACTGAGTCGCTCAGAAGTCCGTGAGCAAACTTAGCCCAGCTGCCTTCCTGGGTAAATCGACTTTTTCCAACGCGGCATCAGTGGTACCAGTGGCCGGTACGATCTTGCGCGGCCAGGGCAGGTCTTTCAAAGGATGCGGATTAGCAGGGTGCAATGGTTAAGGGTTTTACTTTGGATATTGGACCCTGGATTTGGTTTGGGATCTTTCCGCTAAGTAGCGAATGAGACGTCTTTCGTCAGGATTGGATTAGGGCATTGGATTAAAAACGGTGTCTAGGCCAGTTGGCTTTTCAAGGAATTGGACCGCTTTCCGCAGTTGAAGGTTTTTGGAGGGATATGGATTTTGGAAGACTCTATTCAATTTTACTTCTTTCAACATTCATCTTTTAACCAGCTGCTTACCTATAATAGTTGCCGCTGGAAGGATAAACGTAACCGGGATTGTTCAAAAATTTTTTAATACACATAATTAATTATCAATTACTTACGATTCTTAAGATTCAAAATCTTCCAGTTCAGGCCCCACATCTCAATAACATGGTGATGGTAGCGATGATCGGGATCTTCCTTGATTTTTTTGAGCAAGACCAAAGCCTCGGCATTATGGTTTTCGGCAAGCCAGCTCAATGCTAGATAATACTCCGACTCGTCATTGAAGTAGCCATCTTTTGTCCGGGCATTTTGAGCGAGGACTTGCTTGAACCGGCTAACAGCCTGGGCATATTGCTTCAATTCCATGCAGGCTATCCCTTCGAGAAATAATGTTTTGCTGTCCTTGGTTCCGGTTGTCGAGGCCAGGCGGATAACCGCTCCCCAATCGGACGACTGGTAGGCCCTGTCAAGCGCTGATCCCGGACCGCTAGCAGAACGGGAGGTCGGCAATTGATAGGTATTATAATAAGCTTCGTACATCCCGGTCCCACTCATTGTCGAGAACTTATATATTAAGGTCGAACCAGCCAATAGGACAACACAGGCCGCCACTCGTAATGTATAGCGAGAAATGAGCCGGACCGAAGCAGATCTTTTCTCTCGTTGCGATTCCCAGGCCTTTCCGGCAGAGGCAACCTGATCGCGAAGGCCCGAGTGACGCACACCGGAAATCGCCAGTTTCAGCGTTTGCCATTGAGCGGCCCATTCCGGGTCAGTCGAAATCTTTTCCTCGACTTCAGCGCGTTCGGCAGGCCTCAGCACCCGGTCCAGGTAGTCGATCAATATTTGTTCTCTTGGTTCTGACATATCTCAATTGATTTTCGAATCTATTTAATAAGTTCCTTGATCTGAGTGGCCATAGCCGGATGATCTTTGATCAGGGAAGTCAGGTATTGTAAGCATTTGTATTTCTTATTCCGCACTACCTGTTCATTTTCGTAGGGCAGGTGGGCGGTCATTTCTTTCATGGACAGGTTTTCATAATAAAACATCAGGAGAATTTTCCTGCAAGGATCTCCCATCTGGTCTAGCAGCTGGCTCAGTTGACGCTTCAGCTCCAGGTCCACCATGGTTTCGCTCACATCCAGATCCTGCTGGCCCTGGGCATGCTGATATCGCTTATCCCTTTCACCAGATCTTTCCTTTCGGCGGATATCGTTAAACCAGACGTTCCGGGCAATCGAGACCAGTAAAGTCTTGACACTTGCTTCCTTTCGGAAGCGGCCTGCCTTGACCAATTCGATAAAGGCGACCACCGTCTCCTGGAAAACATCCTGGGCATCCTGAGCGGACCCCCCATAATGAATAATAAAAGAGCTTACCGTACCGGCATACTGGCGGTAAAGCCATTGAATCGCCTGGTTCAGTTCCAAAGGATCCCGAATGGCTGAAATCAACTTTTCGTCAGTATAGTGCAGCGTAACGATCATATTATAGTGGAACCTGGATGTTGTTTTGTAACCGGAGCAGGCGTCTTTATTTAGTGCTTGTTGGCAGTTTGGCGCCCTTTGGGCCTTGGCCTGCTTTCAGCAAAGGAATGGCGTCCGGCGAATGCTTAACGCGGGGAGGGATGGGCTAATTGTACATGGATGGGAAGCCGATCCGGAAGGCAAATTCAGCATTTCCGGGAAGCCAATTTTTTTTCTTTCCAAAAGGAATACAAGTACTTTTGCGCTCGCATTGCCCGATGGTATAATGGTAGTACGTCAGATTCTGGCTCTGAAGGTCAGGGTTCGAGCCCTTGTCGGGCAACTCAGTAAATTGATATATTATTCATTGTCAATGAATAATCTCCCAAGATTGGACTTGGATTTGATTGGTCCCCGCCTCCATTCCTTGGATCAGTTCGCCGTGGGAAAGGCCAACCTCGAGTCTTCTTCTTTCCCGCAGCCAGGACTGGCTGAATTCCAAAGTTCTGGTACCGGAGCAGGGTCCTTGATCCTCCGGGAGAACGGACTTCAAAAGGCCTTTACCATCCCTTTGCGCAATCCCTCGAATCGATCCCAAGGCTAGTTCATATATAATTGTAAATCAAATAATTATAAATGAAAAGGGGGATTTGCTAGTGATTTTACGAGCAATAAAGATCAGCAGTTTTACGTTGTATCTGGCAAGAACTTGGTCTATTTTTATCCCAGAGAATTGAATCCGCTCCTATAAAAATCAATCTATGGAAAACATTTTTACCCTATTGCAAACCTTCCATTTGAATTTCATGGAAGTTTCCCTAACCGGGCTGTTCGTCTTTGTTGTCGGGTTTTGGTTCGGGTCAAAGAAAGCCAAAAGGCTAAACGAAAAGATATACGAGCTGCAGAAAGATGTGCTGGAGCTTAATGCCGAACTCCTTTTTGGCAAAATTGAAACCCCCGTAATCGAAATCAAACAGGATCCGCTAAAAAGCAACAAGATGGCTCGCTAAGTGCCGCCGGATGACTTGCCCTGTCCTTGCAAAATCTTATCAATGCAGACCGACAGGCTTGATTTCCAATCAGCAGGTTGAATTCCATACACTGACCGGATCTTAGACTTGTCCAGCAACGAAAATTGTGGCCTTTTGGCCGATGTTGGATAGGCTGTGGAAGGAATAGGTGCCACCTGGCAGGGGCTGGCAGTAAAGTCCCGGATCGCCACCGCAAATTCATACCAGCTTACTCTTCCCTCATTACTGTAATGGAATATCCCCGGAACAAAATTTTCTTGTTTGGCAATTTGCAGAATCGCTTCGGCCAGGTCCGCCGCATAGGTCGGAGAGCCAACCTGGTCACTCACTACCCGCACAATGCTGCGCTCACCCATGAGCCGGATCATCCCTTTGACAAAATTGTTTCCAAACTCTGAGTATACCCAGGAGGTCCTCAGGATGAGGGTGTCCGGATTGCGATCCAGGGCTAATTTTTCACCCAATAGCTTGGACGCTCCATACTGGTTCACCGGCGCGGTAGGGTCTTCTTCGCGAAGGGGTTTTTCTGAATGGCCATCAAATACATAGTCCGTGGAAAGGTGGATGAGTTTGACGCCCTGGTCTGCACATGCCTCGGCCAATCTGCCAACGGCTTCTCCATTTATCCGAAAGGCCATTTCCCTTTCCGTCTCCGCCCGGTCGACGGCCGTGTACGCGGCGCAATTGATGCAAAAGGCAGGTTTCAGGCGGGAAAGGAATTCCCCGACCCGAAAGGGGTCTTCCACGGGAAGCTCCCGATGCGTTAGGAAATCGAACGATAATCCCGGATGCCGGGGCGATGCCGCCCGCAGTTCCTTGCCCAATTGGCCATCGGCGCCCGTGACGATGATCTGCTTCAGGGAATTTGGCATGGATTAACCCTTGTATTCAAAATTGTTCCGGCAATCGGCAAAGCGGGGAAGCTGAAGGTCTTTCGCGGAGACCAAGACCTTGCTGGAAGGTAATCCCCAATCGATTTGCATTTCCGGGTCCTGGTAATTGATTCCCGCCTCGCTTTCGCGATGGTAAAGGGAATCACACTTGTACAGGACTTCTGCATGTTCGCTGAGAACAGAAAAACCATGAGCGAAACCCTTGGGAATGTATAGCTGTTCTTTGTGATCCGCGTCAAGTTCAATCCGCAGCGATTTGCCATAGGTCGGAGATCCGCGCCGCAGGTCGACGGCCACGTCCAAGATCCTGCCCTGGAGCACCCGCACCAATTTGGATTGGGCATGAGGCTCCAACTGGTAATGAAGCCCTCGAATTACCCCAAAGCGAGAGTATGATTGGTTGTCCTGTACAAACCGTGACAGAAGTCCTCCTTCCTGGAATACGCGTTCATTATAAGACTCGAAAAAATATCCCCGTTCGTCTTCGAATACCGCCGGTTCGAACAGGACCAACCCCGGGAAGGCTGTAGCATGGAAAGGCATGTAGATGGGTTCAGTTTTGCGCTGGCATCCGTACGCATCGGCCGGATTCACCGTTTTTCGTATTGCTGCTCGTAATAATGCTGGTATGCGCCGCTCGTTATATCCCGAACCCAGTCCTCGTTAGCCAGGTACCAATCCACTGTTTTCTCCAGGCCTTCTTCAAAACTAACGGACGGTTTCCAGCCCAATTCGCGATTGATCTTGCCGGCGTCAATGGCGTAGCGCTGGTCATGTCCGGGACGATCTTTTACGAACTCGATGAGCCGGGCGGATTCACCCGGCTGGCGATTCAGCTTGCGGTCCATGATCCCGCATAGCAAATGTACGATATCGATATTCCGCCATTCATTGAAACCCCCCACATTGTACCGGTCCCCAGCTTTGGCCCCGTGAAAGATGCTGTCGATGGCCCGAACATGATCTTCCACCCAAAGCCAATCCCGGATATTTTCTCCTTTGCCATAAACCGGCAGGGGCTTTCGGTTTCGGATATTGTTAATCATGAGCGGAATGAGCTTTTCGGGAAAATGATGCGATCCGTAGTTATTGGAGCAATTCGACAGCAATATGGGTAACCCGTATGTATGATGGTAGGCCAGGACAAAATGATCGGAAGAAGCTTTGGAGGCAGAATAGGGGGACCGGGGGTCATACGCCGTTTTCTCCGTAAAGAACCCTTCTTTGCCTAGGGAGCCAAAGACCTCGTCCGTCGAAATATGGTAAAAGATTTTGTCGGTTAAATGGGATTTCCAAGCCTCCAACGACTGATTCAACAGGGAAACTGTTCCCCAGACGTTGGTGCGGACGAATGCCATCGGATCCAGTATGGACCGGTCTACATGGCTTTCCGCAGCCAAATGGATAACGGCTTCAAATTCATATTGCCTGAAAAGTTCCAAAATCCGATGGGGGTCATTGATATCCCCCTTCTCGAAGCGGTAATTCGGAGCTCCTTGCACATCCTTCAGGTTCTCGAGGTTTCCGGCATAAGTCAGCGCGTCGCAGTTTACGATGAGGTATGCGGGATATTTACGCACAAAAAGCCTCACCAGGTGCGAACCGATGAATCCGGCTCCGCCGGTGATCATTATTTTCCTGCTGTATTCCGCCACTTATAGACTCCAGTATTTTCGGCTGGTAATTTTATTCCGGTAAATGCCTTTCAGGTCAGCAATCAGCGCGTCTTTGCGGGTGATGGAGGCAAAATATGCATCATCCAACTTCCGGTAAGGCTCGTGAGGCACCGTGATGATCACTGCATCATATTCCGTATCCACCTCCCGGGAAAGCCTGAGGCCGTATTCTTCTTTTACTTCCTCCTCGACGGCGTAGGGATCCTCCACATCTACCCGGATATGGAAAGCCAGCAATTCCTTGACGGTGTCGACAATTTTGGAGTTGCGGATATCGGTTACATTCTCCTTGAAGGTAACTCCCTTCACCAATACTTTGGGCTCGTTGGAAATGCGCAGTACATGGGTAATGATTTTACGGGCAACGTATTTGGCCATATCGTCGTTGATATAACGAGAAGAAGAAATGACTTTGGACTCATATCCCAGCGCCGACGCCTTGTGGGTTAGATAGTATGGGTCGACGCCGATGCAATGACCCCCCACCAGCCCCGGCTGGAACTTCAAAAAATTCCACTTGGTCCCCGCCGCTTCAATGACGTCGTAGGTATTTATCCCCATCCGGTCAAATATCAGAGATAATTCATTCATGAGGGAAATATTCAGGTCTCGCTGGGTGTTCTCTACGATCTTGCTCGCTTCCGCTACCCGAATGCTGGGTGCCCGGTGAACCCCGGCGGCAACCACCAACTCATACGTCTTGGCAATTTCTTCCAGAGATTGCGCGTCGCTGCCGGAGACCACCTTAACTACTGAAGTAAGGGTATTTTTCTTGTCTCCGGGATTGATGCGCTCCGGCGAATACCCCAATTTGAAATCAGCGCCTAATTTTAGTCCGGATAGCTTCTCCAGCACCGGTAGGCAGTCTTCTTCCGTGCAACCGGGATAGGTAGTCGATTCATAAACCACATAATCCCCTTTTTTTAGCAATTTGCCCAGCGTACTGGAAGCCCCAATCAGGGGTTTGAGATCAGGCACATTGTATTTATCCACCGGCGTAGGTACGGCGACGATAAAAAAAGCGGCTTCCCGGAGCAATTCGACATTATCAGTAAAAAGGATATCACGGCCCAGGAACTCCGATGGATCCACTTCCTTATTGGGATCGAGGCCTTGCTGCATCATTCCGATCCGTTTCCGGTTAATATCAAATCCAATAACGGAGATCTTCTTGGCAAATTCCAAGGCAATCGGCAGGCCCACATAGCCAAGGCCGACTACAGCCAATTTCAATTTTTTGTCGATCAAATCCTGGTACATAGGGGCTGTATTGAGTTACTCCTCTCCGTGGTTTATGCACGGTCCATGCTGTCATCTCATTTGCTGCTGACGAATTCTTTGGGCAGCTTATGCCATTCTTCCGGGGGAAGAGAACGAAAATATTCATAAGTGAGCTGCAAACCCTCTCGTCTCCCCATTTTGGGCTTCCATCCGAGTATCTCCGTCGCCTTGCTTATGTCCGGTTGGCGCTGTTTGGGATCATCCACCGGCAGAGCCTGATAAACCAGGCGCTGCCTGGTTCCCGTCAGCGCTATGATTTCCTCGGCGAATTCCTTGAGCGAAATCTCATCGGGATTGCCGATGTTGACCGGCAAGGCATAGTCGCTCATGAGCAGACGGTAAATCCCTTCCACCAGATCGTCCACATAACAAAATGACCGGGTTTGGCTGCCATCTCCGAAGATCGTGAGGTCTTCTCCTCGCAGGACCTGGCCGATAAAGGCCGGGAGGGCTCTGCCGTCGTTGAGCCGCATTCGAGGCCCGTAGGTATTAAATATTCGAACGATCCGGGTTTGCACGCCATGAAAGCGATGGTAGGCCATAGTCATGGCCTCCTGAAAACGTTTGGCTTCATCGTAGACACCCCGGGGACCCACCGGGTTGACATTGCCCCAATATTCTTCGGTCTGGGGATGGACCTGCGGATCCCCATAAATCTCCGAAGTTGAGGCCACGAGGATACGTGCCTTTTTGTCCTTGGCAAGGCCCAGGCAATTGTGGGTTCCTAACGAGCCTACTTTCAGCGTTTGTATCGGAATCTTCAAATAATCAATGGGGCTGGCTGGCGACGCAAAATGTAGGATATAGGTCAGTTCGCCGGGAATGTGGATGTATTTGGTAATATCATGGTAGTAAAACTCGAAATGCTCCAGGCGAAAGAGATGTTCGATGTTCCGGAGGTCGCCGGTGATCAGGTTGTCTATGCCTATGACGTGATACCCTTCCTTTATGAAACGGTCGCAGAGATGGGATCCCAAAAAACCGGCTGCCCCGGTTATCAGGACGCGTTGCTGCTTCATCTAGACTTATTTGCTTTGATGGCCGTTGACCGGAATGGCCGGCGCCCGCCCCACGCTTTCGTAGTAGAAGCCCAATTCCCGGATGGCATTGACATCAAAGAGGTTCCTGCCATCAAAGATAACTTTTGTTTTGAGCGTGGTAACAATTTTCAGGAAATTCGGCGTCCTGAATTCATTCCATTCCGTTGCAATCAGCAGTGCGTCGGCTCCTTTCAGCGCGTCATATTGGTTGTCGGCGTAGGTGATTTTATCTCCTACTAGTTTGCTGACATTGGGCATCGCTTCCGGGTCGTATGCGCAAATCGTGGCGCCTTCGGCCAATAAGGCTTCGATCATGTATAGCGCGGGAGCCTCGCGAATATCGTCCGTATTTGGCTTGAAGGCCAACCCCCACAACGCAAAATGACGGCCTTTCAACTGATTTTTGAAATATTTCCGAATCTTAGGCAGCAGATGGAGCTTTTGCTGCTCATTGACCTCCATAACGGAGTTCAATATGCGGAAGTCATAATCCACCTCGCGCGATGATTTGGCCAACGCCTGCACGTCCTTTGGGAAGCAGCTGCCGCCATATCCGATCCCCGGAAAGAGGAACCGCTTTCCGATCCGCTCATCGCTTCCAATCCCTCGCCTTACCATGTCCACGTCTGCACCCAACCGCTCGCAGAGTTGCGCAATTTCGTTCATAAACGTAATCTTAGTCGCAAGGAAGGAGTTGGCTGCATACTTGGTGAGTTCGGCAGAACGCTCATCCATAAATAAAATCGGATTGCCCTGCCGGACAAACGGATTGTATAGTTCTTGCATGATTTTCTGGGCCCGTTCCGAAGAAGTTCCGATAATCACCCGGTCCGGCTTCAAAAAGTCTTCCACAGCGACCCCTTCCCGAAGGAATTCGGGATTGGATACGACATCAAATTCGCCATCATACCCCCGGGCCAGCACTTCACGGACTTTCTCGGCTGTTCCCACTGGAACGGTGCTTTTGTCGGCAATTACTTTGTAATCCTTTAGGATGCCCCCTAGTTGGGCAGCCACGCCCAGGATATATTTAAGATCCGCTGAACCGTCTGCTCCCGGCGGGGTTGGGAGGGCCAGGAAAATTATTATGGCGTCTCGGATGGCTTCCTCCAGGTTAACGGTAAAGCGCAACCGTTCCTCCTTTATGTTTCGGAGAAATAGTTTTTCCAGGCCCGGTTCGTATATGGTAATCTGGCCGTTGCAAAGTTTTTGCACCTTTTCCTTGTCTATGTCGACACAGGTGACATCATTTCCGGTTTCGGCGAAACAGGTTCCGGTCACCAGGCCAACGTAGCCTGTGCCAATAACGGCAATTTTCATGATTACTGATGGTTATTAGGTTCAAGGTTAGCCTAGTTCAAAAATTCCAGCACCCGGGAACTGATGTATTCCAACTGTTCCTGATCCAGCTCCGTGTGCATTGGAAGAGAGATCACCCGTTCCGTCAGCCAATCGGTCACTTCCAGGCTGTAGGAGTCTCCCCCAAACGCGCTAAACATCTGCTGGCGATGGACGGGCACCGGGTAATAGATCGCAGACGGGATGTCATGGGAAGCCAGGAATGTCTGAAGGGCATTCCGGTCAGCATCCTGAACTAACAGGGTATACTGGTGAAAAACATGGGTGCTTTTTTCCGAACGGTAAGGCACGGTGATTGACGGATGACCAGCAAAAGCCTGATCATAAAAGTCAGCCGCCTTTCGCCTGGCCTCGATGTAGGCATCCAGATTTTTAAGCTTAACATTGAGCACAGCCGCCTGGATCGAATCCAATCGGCTGTTGCATCCAACCCGGTCATGGTAATACCGCTTGCTCTGCCCGTGATTTGCGATCATGCTGAGCTGGATGGCTAACGCGTCCTGGTCGGTAAATATTGCTCCCCCGTCGCCATAACAGCCCAAGTTTTTGGATGGGAAAAAGGAGGTGGTTCCGATGGTTCCCATCGTGCCTGTTTTTTTTCGTTTCCCATCCGAAAACAAGTAATCACTGCCGATAGCTTGCGCATTATCTTCAATCACCTGGAGCTTGTGCCGGGTGGCAAAATCGAGAATGTCTTCCATAGGCGCGGATTGTCCGTATAAATGAACGGGGACAATGGCACGAGTCCTGCTGCTCAAGGCTTTTTCCAGACCCAATGGATCCATGCAAAAGGTTTGCGCGTCGACGTCCACAAAAACGGGCTTAAGCCGCAGCAAGGCGACCACTTCTGTGGTCGCAACATAAGTGAACGAAGGCGTAATGACTTCATCTCCCGGCTGGAGGTCGAGAGACATCAAGGCGATCTGTAGAGCGTCCGTTCCGTTGGCGCAGGGTATAACATGCTTTATGTCAAGATATTGCGATAAACTTTGGGCAAAGCTGGATACTTGCTTTCCTGCGATAAATGCAGCCGAATCCAAAACCTCCTGAATACCCTGGTTGATAGCTTCTCTTATTTTCGCATACTGCTGCTTCAGGTCAACCATCTCAATTGGCCTCATATTCCCTAATTAAGGGGCACAAACCTAAGTCAAAATTATCATGAATCCTATGCCATGAAGCGGTAATGGAGCGCAACTACGACAGTTTGAGTTTACCTTTGCCCGTCGAATTTTCAGTAACTGTGGCGTTAATTCTATACAAACTATTTCTTCGGTTTTACCAAACCGGGATCCACCTGCTCTCTGCATGGAATCCCAAGGCTAAGGCTTGGGTCGATGGTCGCAAAAACAGTTTCCCTGCGTTAGCCGACCTCTCCAAGGATGGTGGAACATGGCTTTGGATGCACTGCGCTTCCATTGGGGAGTTCGAACAGGGTAAACCGGTAATCGAACGCATCCGCAGGGATCAACCGCGCTGGAAAATTCTTGTCAGTTTTTTCTCTCCGACAGGATTTGCTTTGCAAAAGGACTATCCCGGGGCTGATTGCGTGTGTTACCTGCCGTTGGACTCCGCCGGCCATGCGGAAGCCTTTGTTTCCGCTGTAAATCCCAAGCTGGTCCTGTGGATAAAACACGAGTACTGGTATTTTTATCTTCGGGAATTAAGAAAAAGGCAAATCCCCACCCTGCTCATTTCTGCCATTTTTCGCCCCGACCAGTCCTTTTTTCGCTGGTATGGTCGCCTGCACCGGTCCATGTTGGATTGTTTTTCCCATCTTTTTGTGCAAACGCCGGAATCCCTGGATCTGCTGGGTCAACTGGGCATAACGGGACGGGTCAGCGTCAGCGGCGACACGAGATTCGACCGCGTGATCGAGATCGCAGAAAATTCGGCTTCACCGACCCTAATCCGTCGTTTTTGCGGGCATTCCCCGGTGATTGTCGCCGGAAGCACTTGGGAAGAAGACGAAGAGGTATTGCGTCATTATGCGCAGTCCCACCCGGAAATCCGTTTTATCATCGCTCCACATGATACGGATGAAGAGCTATTGCGGGATCTGGATAAACTCTTCCCAGAAGCAGTTCACTTTTCAACCCTGGAAGGCCGCAATGCCGCAGCAGTCGCGGATAAGGAACCAGCAAATGTTCTGATCCTGGATAACGTAGGAATGCTTGCCGTGGTCTATCGATTCGGGTTTGTTTGCTACGTGGGAGGAGGCTTTACTGAGAATGGTGTGCACAATGTTCTGGAAGCCGCCGTGTACGGAAAGCCAGTGCTGTATGGTCCGGCTATCGATGGCGTTGAGGAAGCATCTGATTTGGTTGAGCGTGGCGGAGGATTGATCGTCCACAGCGCGTTGGAGGCCGAGGAAGCATTCAATCAATTGTTTGAGAGTCCTGAGAAATATCGGCGCTGCGCAACAGCCTCCAGGGAATACGTTTATGAACAAAGGGGAGCAACGGAGCGCATCATGCACTACATTCAGGAAAACCGTCTCCTGACGAGCTGATAGAAATGTTGGGTTACGTCCCGTCCGTCGTCCCATCCGAGTTTGATCTTGAGCTCCCGCTCCATCCAATATTCAGCTTCCGGCAAGATGCGGAAATTGTTGATGGTCTTGATGCTCCGCTCATACATCGCTTCGTCTCCCCGGAATAATTCGTTAATGAAAACAAAGCGGTCATTCACGCCAATCGCCTTTTTCAGCTCTCGGACCGGCGCTTCCTTGAGTGCAGCAGCCAGCTCCTGGACATCATCCCGAAGTTTATCGTTGAGGGAAGGGCCACTGGAAGCTATAACGTCGTTGATTTCCCGGGAATGTTCCTGCTGGGAAAGTGTAGGAATATCGGTTGTAGGATAATAGGACCAGGGTTCGGACGCCCGCTTTATGGGCACCTTAGTCACTTTATTCCTTGCCAGGTCAATCCGTTCCTGCTCTTCCTGGTCAGCCAGAAGCTCCAGGTCACGAATCACTTTCATTGCCTGCGGCATTACTACGGCCACTTTCGTATTCTTGGATACGGAATTGGTGGAAAGACATAAGCTGGTGAGCTCCGCCTCAATCAATTGAACCGTCACCAGCATTTGGGATGGCGCTACTTTTTTCTCAAATTGTTCCTTTAATTTGCCGATGAGATGCTCCAGTCTTTCCATTATTAGCGGATCGGGGATTTAGGGTAGTATGTTTTAAATCAATGCAAATTCCAAACCAAACTGATTTTTATCATGTTTATTGAGCCAAATTTGGCAATTGGCCGAAAGGGCTGGATTGAGGTTATCTGCGGGTCGATGTTTTCCGGAAAGACGGAAGAGCTTATCCGGCGGTTGAAGAGAGCCAAGATTGCGAACCTGAACATTGCCATATTCAAGCCTGCACTGGATATACGCTTCCATCAACAAAATATTGTGTCTCATGATGAAAATGCCATTGATTCGCTCCCGGTGGACGGTTCCCGGGAGATCTTAGCCCAATCCGGCATCGCGGAAGTCATCGGTATCGATGAAGCGCAATTCTTTGATGATCAGCTCCCCGAAGTTTGCGATGAGCTAGCCCTACTGGGTAAGAGGGTAATCGTTGCCGGCCTGGACATGGACTACACCGGAAAGCCGTTCGGCCAAGTACCCGCCTTGCTTTCCAAAGCTGAATTCATTACCAAGTTACATGCCATTTGTGTGATCTGTGGAAATATAGCCAGTTATTCCTACCGCAAGAAAGGATCGCAATCCCAAATCCTCCTGGGAGAGAAAGAGATGTATGAACCGCGGTGCAGGACCTGTTTTCACGGAATGAGTTAGTTTTACTTCTTTACTATCCTTTTCCATTGGCAGCCCTGAAGCGTCTTATTGTCCTGTTTACCAAAGACCTGCTCCTGGAGATCCGCCTGCAGTACAGTTTTTATGGGATCCTTTTATATGTGGCAGCTACCGTCTTTGTTCTCTACCTGGCTATGGGTCAGCCGGAGTCACCGGTATGGAACGCCATGTATTGGATGATCCAGCTTTTTGTTTGCGTGAACGCGGTGGCCAAGAGTTTTTTGCAGGAAAATCAGGAGCGGCTGCTTTATTTTTACTCTCTGGTTGGCGCAAGGGAATTCATCCTCTCCAAGCTCCTCTTCAATGGGGTGCTGATGATGGCCCTCAGCCTGGTCAGCCTGGTCCTTTTCCAGCTCTGGCTCGGGGATCCCCTGATTCATCCGCTTCGGTTTCTCGCCATAGCCTGCTTTGGTGGCCTGAGCATTAGTCTGCTGTTTACTTTTCTGGCTGCCATTGCGTCGAGAGCCGGACATAGTGCCGCCTTGATGGCCATAATGGGCTTCCCGATCATTATTCCCCAACTCCTGCTGCTGATTCGATCTTCCCAGATGGCTTTCGCGGACTTGTGGCAGCCGGGGCTCTACCGGATCCTCCTGCTGCTAGCAGCCTTCGATGTCCTGGTCGTTGTATTGGCGGTGATCCTATTTCCCTTCCTCTGGAAGGATTAGCCAAGCCACCGAAAAGAGCTTGTTGTAGGATTCCTTTTTCCGGGAATTCCTGTTCTTTACCCCTATTTTTGCAGTCCAAAATCCCCTCGTCTTGCGCTGGGCGAAGGCCGTCCGATTAAATTACCCTCCGACTAAATGGACAAAGCCGATTAACGTATGCTTCGTCAGAATTGGTGGAAAATACTGAGCCTGGTTTTACTCTTATATACATTCCTCGCAGGATTCCTGGGGGCTGTTCCGGCTCTGCCGATCCTGCATGAGACGATAAGAAATCTATATTTCCATGTTGCCATGTGGTTCTCGATGATGATCTTTTTCATCGTATCTGTCGTCAGTGCAGTCCGGTATCTCCGCACCATGAATCCCATTTTTGACTTATACAGCGTCGAGTTTGCCAAATCGGGCATCATCTTCGGCCTCCTGGGACTTTCCACCGGCTCTATCTGGGCCCGGTTCACCTGGGGAGCATTTTGGAGCAACGACCCCAAACAATTGGGAGCTGCCATCGCCCTGCTCATTTATTTCGCCTACCTCATTCTCCGGAATGCCGTTACAGACACAGATAAACGAGCAAGGATCAGCGCTGTATACAATATTTTTGCATTCGCCATGTTATTTCCGACGATATGGATTATTCCCAGGTTGGTGGATAGCCTTCATCCCGGCGGACTAGGCAATCCGGCTTCCTTCAGCGAGAAGGACATTGACAGCCGGATGCGGGTGGTATTCTGGTTCGGAGCCGTTCCGGGCTGGGCACTCCTCGGGGTTTGGATAACCAGTTTGCGGCTGCGGTTGGATTTTCTGGAACAAAAGAACCGTTCTCATGGATAAAACACGTTACTTCTTATCCCTAACCCTGATTTTTCTTCTTGGACTGGCGGCACGCGCACAGGATACTACGGCTGCGCATAGACCCGAGATGGCAGACGCGTTCCGATCTAACGGAAAGATATTTGTTGTCATTGCTGTCCTGGTTACCATCCTCCTGGGTCTGTTCCTTTACGTGATGCGTCTGGATTGGAAGATCCGGAAGCTGGAGCAGAGAAGCAAGAAGTAATGGCAGTACAATACCTAAAACGATTTATATGCCAGCCCCAGATGAGTACAAATTTTTCGAGGCCGTAGAAAAAAGTTTTGACAAAGCAGCTCGGTTCACACACTGGGATCCCGGTATCCTGGAGCAAATCAAGCAATGCAACGCGGTTTACCGCATGTTTTTCCCAGTTAAGATCGGCGACAAGATTGAAGTCATTAAGGCCTACCGGGTCCAACATTCCCATCATAAAACGCCCTGCAAGGGCGGCATTCGCTTCGCTCCGTCGGTCAATCTGGATGAAGTGATGGCCCTGGCCGCGCTGATGACGTATAAATGCGCCATTGTGAATGTGCCCTTCGGCGGAGCCAAAGGGGGGAATCGCCATTGATCCGCGAAAATATACTGCTTACGAACTGGAAAAGATCACCCGGCGATATACATCGGAATTAATCAAAAAGAATTTCATTGGGCCCGGAACGGACGTGCCGGCACCTGACTACGGCACAGGCGAACGAGAAATGGCCTGGATTTTAGACACCTACCTTAGCATGCGCCCGGGAGAAATAGACGCACTCGGATGCGTTACAGGTAAACCGGTAACGCAAGGTGGAGTCCGCGGAAGAAGGGAAGCCACGGGTTTGGGCGTATTTTTCGGAATACGGGAAGTTTGCCAGATTGAAGACCTGATGGCACGGCTAGGAATGCAAATGGGCGTGGACAAGAAAACAGTCGTCGTACAGGGATTGGGAAACGTGGGCTTCCATGTCGCCAAGTTTTTCCGGGAGGGGGGTGCCAAGGTGATTGCACTTGCCGAATATGAGGGCGCCATTATGAACCCTTCCGGATTACATGAGGAAGAAGTATTTCAACATCGCAAAAAAACCGGTTCAATCCTTAATTTTCCCGGGGCCACCAATTTATCCCGTTCGGGAGACGCGTTGGAGCTCGAATGCGATATCCTTATCCCCGCTGCCCTGGAAAATGTCATCAATGGCGAAAACGCCCCGCGGGTGCGCGCCAAGATCATTGGGGAAGCGGCTAACGGACCGCTGACTCCTGAAGCGGACGAGATCTTCATCCAAAGAGGAGTGCTGGTTGTTCCGGATATGTACTTGAACGCCGGGGGCGTAACGGTTTCCTATTTTGAATGGTTGAAAAACCTCAGCCATGTCCGATACGGAAGAATGGAGAAGCGATTTACCGAAAACATGAATTCGCATATACTCGGCCAAATGGAGGAAATGACGGGTCGACGAGTAAATACTCACGAACGGGAGTTTATCATGCATGGCGCCGATGAGGTGGACCTCGTGAATAGCGGCCTTGAAGAGACCATGAGCACGGCAACCCATGAGATTATGGCTTGCTGGAAGGCCAACCCCGAGATTCCCGATATGCGCACAGCGGCTTACACCGTCGCCATCAATAAAGTTGGTACGTCCTACGCAGAGCTAGGAATATTTCCCTGATCGACATGAAGCCTCTGATCGTGCTTTTGTCAGTCTTTGCGCTTCTGCTTGCCTGCGCAAAGCTTTTTACCGGCAACTATCATCTGCTCTTAGCCGGTAATGGGGCCATGTCTGCTATGTTGGTCCTCACGTCGATAGGACATTTTGCCTTTCGCCGCGGCATGTTGCTGATGATGCCGCCTAGCTTTCCTTTCAAGCTGGGGATGATATACCTGACTGGTCTGCTGGAACTAGCCGCAGCAGCAGGCTTATTGATCCCGGAGATCCGGCACCTAACGGCGAATTTGCTCATCCTGCTTTTTCTGATCATGCTGCCCGCCAATATTGAAGCGGCGAGAAAGCGGGTTGATTTCCAAAAAGCGACATTCGATGGAAAAGGGCCGGCTTATCTCTGGTTCCGTATCCCCCTGCAGTGTTTCTTTATCGCCTGGGTCGCATACTTCGGATTGGCTCAAGGATAATCATTGGTCGTACCCAGGCAAGACCGGAATCGATTCGAAATCCATGGTACCCTTTTTATAGGCCAGGCATTGGTCTCCGTTGGTAATTACCAGATAGGGAACGGGGATGGCAAGATGATAATGGAGGATCTGCCAAATGACGGATTTGTCAAGGACCACTTCCTGGGCCTTGCATTCAATCATCATCCAGGGCTTTGCGCCGCTATTGAAGACGAGCAGATCAAATCGCTTGTTCAATGCGCCGAGCTTCATCCGCCGTTCTACTGCAATATATGAGGGAGGATACCGCTTTACCTGAACCAGGTATTGTGCGAAGTTCTGCCGGACCCACTCTTCGGGCGTAAGGCGGACCCATTGCCTGCGCAGTTCGTCGAAGATGTATTCAAGCCCGGCCCCTTCTTCTTTTATCTTAAATGGATGTTGGGGATAATAGATCCTGATCATGGGCCGCAACTATTTTGCTAAATTTACGCATTACGCCATCAATGTTTGGGCGGAGAAATCGGCGCATTGAGTAATGGCCCGGGTTATTCCGAATAAATCGGCGAGGAATGAAAACCAAAAAGGAAATCGTTCAAAATTGGCTGCCCAGGTATACCGGCGAAAAGCTGGAAAATTTCGGGGAATACATTCTGCTGACCAATTTCGACAACTACGTCAGCCTGTTTGCCGAATGGCACCAGGTTCCGGTTGTTGGGGAAGGCAGGCCGATGCCCTGCGCCACTGCAGGCGATATGACCATCATCAATTTCGGGATGGGCAGTCCCGGCGCGGCGACGGTTATGGACCTGCTAACCGCCATCAGCCCAAAAGCAGCCCTCTTCCTGGGAAAATGCGGGGGCCTGAAGAAGCGGAACAAACTGGGCGATTTGATCCTACCGATTGCAGCTATCCGGGGAGAAGGCACTTCTAATGATTATTTGCCTCCAGAGGTTCCTGCACTTCCGGCTTTTGCCTTGCAAAAAGCCATTTCGACTACGATCCGGGATTATTCCCTGGATTACTGGACGGGAACCGTATATACCACCAATCGCCGGGTCTGGGAGCACGATGAAGTCTTTAAGCAGTACTTGCAGAAAATCAGGGCCTATGCCATCGACATGGAGACGGCCACTATATTTTCCGTGGGTTTTTACAATAAGATCCCGACCGGAGCCCTGCTGCTGGTCAGTGATCAGCCGATGATTCCCGAGGGGGTCAAAACGGAGGAAAGCGACAAAAAGGTTACCAGTCAATTTGTTGAAAATCACATTAAGATCGGGATCGATTCCTTGAAGCAGCTGATCAATAACGGGCTCACGGTCAGGCACCTCCGCTTTTAAATCCTACTATGGCATCGCCACTGGTGGACATACGGAAACTCGACATCGGATTTTCCACTGAACTTGGTCATACTCAAGCAGTCCAGGGACTCTCGTTGCGCCTGGAGCGCGGCAAAGTCATGGCCTTGGTGGGTGAGTCGGGCTCGGGCAAATCGGCCACCGCCCTCTCCCTGCTCCGGCTCCTGCCTCCTTTGCCCACCTGCAACGTCACCGGTGAAGTCCTATATGCAGGGGAAGCAGAAAATCCCGTAGACCTCCTTCAAATAAGCTCCGTCCGCCTGCGAGAGATCCGGGGTAACCGGATCGCAATGATCTTCCAGGAACCCATGAGCTCGCTGAACCCGGTGTTTACCTGTGGTCAGCAGGTAATGGAAGCCATCCGACTTCACGAGGGACTAGGGGTTAAAGAATCCCGCGAAAAAACCATAGAACTCTTTGACCGCGTCCAACTTCCCGATCCGGCCCGTCTGTTGCACCGGTATCCGCACCAACTGAGTGGGGGTCAAAAGCAGCGGGTTATGATCGCCATGGCCATTAGCTGCCGGCCTTCTTTATTGATATGTGATGAGCCCACCACCGCGCTGGATGTTACCGTGCAACACCGGATCCTTACCCTTTTGCGCGAGCTGCAGCAAAGCGAACAAATGGCTATGCTTTTTATCACGCATGACCTTGGCGTGGTGGCCGACATAGCGGACCGAGCAGCCGTTTTGTACCGCGGTTCGCTGATTGAGGAAGGAGCCGTATCTGAATTATTCCATCATCCCGGGCATCCATATACGCAGGGGCTGCTGAACTGCCGGCCAATCCTTCATCAAAGAGGAGAGCGCCTCCCGGTTGTGGAAGATTATCTGAGCGAATTCAAGGCCAAACCGGAAACAGCTCTGCCCCCGGCCGGTTTCTCGACTAAGGATCACGCCTCCGGTGAGGTCCTGCTCGCTGTGGACCAGCTCTCCGTTGGGTATGCAGCCCCCAGGCGTTTGCTGGGGAAACCGATTCCCCCGATTCAGGCGGTAGATGCCGTGAGTTTTGCTGTTTTCCGCGGGGAAACCCTCGGTCTGGTGGGAGAATCTGGCTGCGGGAAAACCTCCCTCGGGAGGGCATTGCTGGGATTGGTCCCGATCCAGTCGGGGACGATCACCTGGGAAGGTAAGCCATTGTCCTCCTACCGGGGAACGGCGTTAAAGGAAATACGACGCTCGGTGCAAATCGTTTTCCAGGATCCTTACTCTTCCCTCAACCCGCTGCTCACGGTGGGGGCGGCCATCGCAGAGCCCTTGCAGGTCCACCGGATTTTACGCACCCAGGAGCAGCGCCGACGGAGAGTTCAGGAATGGCTGGACCGGGTCGGCCTCAGCCCGGATCATTATTTCCGCTATCCGCATGAGTTTTCGGGCGGCCAGCGGCAACGCGTGGTTATTGCCCGCGCCCTGGCCATGGAACCGGATTTCCTGGTTTGTGATGAATCCGTATCGGCCCTGGACACCAGCGTTCAGGCTCAGGTCCTGAACCTGCTCAACGACCTCAAAGCAGCCTGCGGATTTACGATGATCTTTATTTCCCATGACTTGTCGGTGGTCCGCTACCTGAGTGACCGCATTATGGTAATGAACCGAGGAAAAATCGAGGAAATTGGTCCGGCCGAGGACGTTTACCAGCACCCGAAGTGCAGTTACACCCGCCAACTCATTGATTCCCTCCCTCGCGGCATCGCGTGATCCATCAATCATCCTGTTCGCGGAGGTTGTAAGAATCGTTGTCCAGGTAAAAGGATGCAGCACTTTTATGGCGTGAAAAGAGAAGACGGCGCAATTGGTCCTCGAATTGTCCGGCCAAGGGCCGGTCCGGACGAATTTTCTTGTTGGTGAGCCGCACGAGTTCGTCCCCGCTTCGGATCTGATTGCTGTCCAGGGGCTGAAGGCCACTGATACCGATCTGCCATTCCGCGTCCTTGGCCAGTTTGTATCGGAAAAAATAGACATAGCCGCTGTCTTCAAGAGAATGCACGAATTTTTTCCCGCAAGGCTCCACCATGCTTAATTCCACCTGGGACCCGGAAAGCAGTTGCGCCCGAGCCATGTCGGTTTGGTTGCGAAAGCGCTTGGGAAAAAGGTCGAGCCGTACGATTGCGTTCAGGCGATCATAAAGTATGGCCCGGTAATGATCTATCGCAGCTAGCGCCCCGACAATACTATCCGGAACGGCCTTGCCACGCCGGACCAGCAGGATAGCGGTGTTCAGGCGTAGGGCAGGATCCCGGCTGGACAACAACCTGCGGAAAAAAGAGGGCACTTCGGCATGGCTTTCGTAAAAAGGAAGGAGCAGGACCGCATAGTCCTGCAATTCGTTGTAGTCTTCTGCCCGATCTTCTGGCCCGGATCCTTCGGCGAACTCTCCATCCCCTTCTTCGTTTTTCTTCTGGAACTGCTCCTCTTCCCGGGCCCATTGCTTCTTCAATTGAATGCGGGCATCGAAATAGATCTTATTAAAATAAGACTCATAGTCGGGGCCGTGCAGGTACCCGCTATCCACGAGCCATCCCAGCAGCGAGCGCACGTTATCTTTATAGTCGTCCACGGAGGAAAGCTCGAGTAGTTCTGGGAACAAGCCACGCGCCAGGGAAAGGGAATCGCCCATTTCCTGGAACAGGCTTCCATAGTCTGATCCGTTATCAAAAACAGGAGGATCCCGCAGGATCAGCGTCTTTAGCAATGCATAGGATTCCCGGGTGCGGTTCTTAGCCAGGGCTTTCAGGACTGCATTCTGCAAAATAATCGTATCTCCCGCCCGGGAATAAATATCCTGTAGCCCGGCAACCAGTTCCCGGATCGTGGTCGAGTCCCGGATATATCCCAGCTCATTGATGAGCTTGGTCTTGGTCAGCATATATTCCCGATCGTAAGCGGATCGGTGCCGGATCGCGGTGAGCAGCGAATGGACTCCCCCGGCGCCAAAATATACATTAGGAATGGCATCCCTTGCCCGCTTGCTTTCTCCCGAATCATGGCCACCTAGTTCGCTAAAAAAAAGAGGAAGTTTATTGCGGAAAACCGATTCGCCGGTCTTCCCTTCCAAAGGCTTCAGGCTCGAGTAAAATCGTTCGACAAATGGACCCGGAGCGCTCAAGGTGTCTGTAAGGTTGATGACGCGATACATGCGGTTATCCTTAACAAACATCCAGCTTCTAATGATGCGGGAGGAGTTGGTGTCGGCGAATTCATATTTGATTCCATATACGGAGTCATTGAAGCGAAATGGAACGCGGCTGCGGATAATCAAATCCTCTCGGATCTTGTTTTCGTTGGTCTCTTCGATCCAGAAATGCGCAGAATCTTTGGGGAAAAAATACCTGGGAAAAGTCTGCACCGATACATAAACTGCCTCCCCGGTTGAATCGTCCTGAAAGAGGGCTGTCTTGTTCCTCGGCCAGTAAGTGTCCGCATCCGAAACGGCATTGAGAAAGTCCTCGCTGGTGGCACGTTCGAGGATCTTGCGCACATTGATATCAATATCGGGTATGACGGGAGTGGTCACCCGGATATTTACAAAAGTGTCCGCGTAGGTCTCGAAATTGGCGTACCGGAAGGGGGTGAATCGGAAAGAATCAAAAAACGGGTCAAATCGCCTTTTCAGATTCCCGCTATGAGCAGCCAGCAAAAAATATTGGGCGCCACGAATGATAAACCTCGCCCGTAGAATCGAACCGTCTTTAAGCAGATAACGGGCGTCCAAGCAGGGATAGCCCTGGCAGGTGCCCAGCTTCCGGCTTTGCTGCCGATCGATCGGATCGGAAAGGCGCAGACTCTCTTCCATGAGGCCGAGATCAAAGCTATCTTCATCCAGGAAACGATAGTTCTGAATGCTTTTTTTCCATACCAGGTAGGCGTCGCCCGTCGAGGAGTCAATGGCTTCATACTCCCAGCGGGGCACCCCATCGAAGCCCGCATTGTCGCGGCTTACAAATGGTTTTTGGGGAAACTCGACCTGAAATCCTCCCCGGGTCGGTTCGAATCCGGCCCAGGCCGGACTGGTTCCGCGCAGCAAATCGATAGAAGAAAAAAATTCTTCGGCTTCTCGGCCTTCCACGTAATTCCCATTGCCGCTCATCTTGAAGACCAATATTTCGAAAGGCGTAACCAGGATTTCGTATCGTTGCAGGTCGCCACGGCGCGTTTTATTCCGGATAACAAATCCGGGATAGCCGTCTTTCAAAACAGGCTTTTTCTCCAGAATTTTACCCGGAACATTTTCGAAGAGCAGGCTGTCGATTTTTCGCAGCACTGCCTGTTGGGATTGGCCATACAGGGAGCTATGCGTTTTGACCCGGGTAATCATGTAATAAGCGCCGTTGCTCATATCTGCATATTGCCAGGATTCTCCTAGGCGGCCATCCGTTCGCTTGTACAGTTTCCCCGGCAATTGCACTGTAAATCGGTTGTCTTCAGCGGTAAAGGTGGAAAAGCTCACCGGCACTTTTACTTTATCAATATCATCTCGCTGCAGCGCATCGCGGTCCGGCATGCGTATGGGCCGAAGGGTATATCCTTTCCGACGCAGCAGTTCGATTACGCCACGCTGGCCGGGCAGGTGCGCCGCTCCCACCCCAACGAACAAGGAATGCCGGCGGATGATGCTGTCAATGGATCGAGCCTGAATTTCATTTCGCCGGTAAAGGAATTTCTCCAGGTATGCGCTGGAAGGCTGTAAAATCCTCTCCAAAGAGTCTAAAAGGTCCAGATCTCCTTTGCGATATGCTTCTTGCGTCTTTCTTTCGATATCATATGGGGACTCCCCGTCTGCATCGGAATTGTGTTTCTTTTTGTCTTTAAGCATGTCCTGCGATGCTTCGAGTATGAGCTGCTCGGTCTCGAAATAGTTTTCGACTCCCGTGGCTTGCTTTCCCAATTTCTTTCCGGTCTGGTAGATATACAGGTCCAGGTACGTATCCTCTTCAAAATCGGCCCTTGGCTGGACCGTTCGGTAAAGCAGGCCATTAATTAATGTTGGCTCCTCCCTCAAAGCAGCCCGCAAGTTGTCCTCATATTTTTCCAGCTGAAATGATTTCTCATTGAGGTATTCGTTGGGTGATCCCTGGGAATAGGAGCGAAGATTGGATTGCAAACGCTGGTACCGGTAAAGCTGTTCTTGCCATAGCTGCGGGTCCAGCTCGAGAGCCACTACGTCAGAATTCTTTATGCCCAGGTAAAAGGAATCGCTCAAGTGAAAGGCCATCTTGCTGCTGACGTGCATGGTACCGAAAAGGTAGGAAGCCTTCCGCAGGCCATTACCCGAAATTTCCCATAATAGCGTAGGATATTTCTTGGCTTCTCTGTCCTGAGCCGGAACAAGAAATGACTGTATAAGAAAGATCAACAGGACCCCCAGGTTTCTGCAAACGAGGCACACACGCATGTCACGGGTTGTCAATTGTTATGAAGATGAACAAAAGACGGTAAATCATAAAAATTATTTTACCGGGTGGCTCCAAGCGGCATCTTTATTTTGTATTTGACCTGATTAAAGCCTGGCGCTTCGGTTCTGGCCGCGAATTTGTCAATACGGGTATAATATCGTACCTTTGCCCGCTTGAAAATCATGCCGTAACATGATACGATCGGGTGCCGTAAGACCTGGTTTGTGCCGGAACTCCCTCCGCATTGCGTTGTTTTTGTCACCGTTTGGCATCATGGACTGCGATTCTTACCTAAAAACAACTCCATGAAGCTATCCCAGTTCAAGTTTGATCTTCCCCTGAATCTGATTGCCCAGCACCCTGCGAAAAAAAGAGAAGACAGCCGAATGATGGTCGTTCACCGCAAGACCGGCCAGCTGGAAAACAAGCATTTCCGTGATATACTGGATTTTTTCGAGGATAAGGATGTATTTGTGGTGAACAACACCAAGGTCTTTCCAGCCCGGATGTATGGAAGGAAAGAAAAGACTGGCGCCAAAATCGAGGTGTTTTTGCTTCGGGAACTCAACAAGCCCAATCGCCTTTGGGACGTGATAGTAGACCCTGCCCGAAAGATTCGCGTCGGCAATAAACTCTATTTCGGTGACAACGACGAGTTGGTGGCGGAGGTCATTGACAACACCACGAGCCGTGGCCGGACCATTCGTTTTCTTTGGGAAGGAACCGACGAGGAGTTCCGGCAGGTTTTGGAGATGCTTGGAGAAACCCCACTTCCCAAATACATCAAGCGCAAGCCAGATGAAGAGGACAAAGAACGATATCAGACTGTCTATGCCAAGTACGAAGGCGCCGTTGCTGCGCCCACTGCTGGCCTCCATTTTAGTAAGGAGCTGATCAAAAGGCTGGAGATCAAAGGCATTCGCTTTGCTGAAGCAACCCTGCATACAGGGCTCGGCACGTTTCGCCCGATCGAAGTCGAGGATTTGAGCAAACACAAAATGGATGCAGAATACTACCGGATCGACGAGGAAGCCTGCAAGATTGTGAACAAGGCGCGCCTCGGCAATCACCGGGTTTGCTCCGTCGGCACAACAACTATGCGCGCCATCGAATCTTCCTTTACTGCGGAAAAATTGCTGAAGCCTTCCGAAGGCTGGACTAATACGTTTATTCACCCTCCCTACCAATTCAACATTGCGGACGCGTTGGTTACCAATTTTCACCTGCCCAAAACCAGCTTATTGATTATGGTCTGCGCATTTGCCGGCTATGACCTTACGATGGAGGCCTACAAGAAGGCCATTAAGGACAAGTATCGTTTTTTCAGTTACGGAGACGCTATGTTGATCATATAATATGTAAAGGCAAAAAAAAAGTTGCCTCCCGAAAGAGGCAACTGGTTTCGCGGGCCAGGGGATTGATCCTGCTAGGCTTTTTGCAAATCTTCCATTACATCCATTTCTCCATCCAGTGTGACCCGGATGATCTTGATGCTGGTCTTGTCTTCTATGTGCACCAGGTAAACGCCGTTTGCCGGAGTTTCCACCATTTCCACGACGGTAATGGAAAAGTCAAAGTAGGTGCTTTTCACAATTGCGCGGATGTCTTTTGGCAGCTTGTCCTCATTGAATAAGGTCAGCGTGCCTTCCCAGCGGCCTTTTTTGTTGTAATAGACGCGGGTGTTGTAGCCATTTTCCGGAAAATAGGCGATTGAGCCATTTTCCAACGGGTACCAGCGCACGCTAGCGGGTGCCGCAAAGCGGTTTTTGAAATCCCGGACTGCTTTAACGTTGACGCTGTTTTCATCAGCTCCAGTCAGGGTCGGGTACACCGGGTTGATAGAGGCATCCAGGGCCCGGACGGATTGGGAAAAATTACGGTTGTCGGTGAAGGCTACGACGTTGCCGGAAGACTGGCAATAGGCGGAGCCGGAGAATGCGGCCAGGGTCAGTGTGCCCATGGTGATCGCGAGGAGCATTTGTTTCATTTTTGAAATGTTTAATAGTTAACAATATTGCTTGGCGGAATCTTTCAGAATATCGCCTATGGGCAGTCGCCTTCGAGGCTTTATTCTTCTTCATCTGGCGGAAGTCCTTCGCAGGATCCGGTTTGGAAAATGAGTCGAGAGATCTTTGAAGAGGTAAACAGAAAAGGGAATTAAAAAAAAATTAGCTTAAATTGGTCAGCACAGACAAAATCATGGAGCGCCCTGTTTCCTTAGGCGGGACGGATCGGGAAATCATTGAACAACTCGTTAAGGGGGGCGTGGAGCGGCGAAAAAGCGAAGAACGGCTGTTTACCCGGTTCTCATATTTTATCCGGGAAGGCATGCGCCAGCATGGATTGCCGGAAGAAGATATATTCAGCGCCTATTCAGATACTATCCTGACGGCCATCGACCAGATCTTATCGTCAAATTTTGAAGGCCGCTCCTCATTGAAAACCTACCTCTACCAGATATTTCACCATAAATGCGTTGACCTGATCCGGAAAAAAACGTCTAATAAGAACAGCGTGAACCGGTCGGAAACGCTGTCGGACAGCCTGCAACGCCTTTCCGACGCCGCCAAATCTGTCTTACAGCAGTTGATTGAAAAGGCAGATTGGAACCTGCTCCGGGAAAGAATGACCCGGTTGGATGACAAATGCAGACAGATGCTCTTGTTATGGGGAGACAATTATTCTGACCGGGAAATAGCTGCAGCTCTTTCCTATAAGAGCCCTGACGTCGTAAAAACGAGCAGGGTGCGCTGCATGGAAAAATTGCGACGCATGTACTACCCAACCTGATCGAATTATGAGCGACCTGGACGATATAGACCGGTATTTCCGCGGAGAAAATTCGCCAGAGGAAAAAAGGCAATTCGAAGACAAGATTGCCGACAATCCGGAATTTGCCGAACAGGTGACTTTTTATCTCGGAACCCTGGCCGTTTCCCGGGAAAATGCGCGGGAATCAAAAAGAGAGCGCTTCCGGACCCTGTACGATCAGGGTCAACGGAGCTTATCCCCCCTGCGCCGGCTGACCAACTATCTGGCAGCGGCAGCCGTGGTGGCTGGACTCGTTATTGGCGTATACTGGCTGCTGCGGGCGCCTTCAAGGAGCCAACTCGCGGACCGGTACGTCCGGGAGCAATACGGCAGGCTTCCGGTCTCTATGGGAAATCCCGCCGATCCGATCCAGGATGGTCTGATCCTATACAATGACAACCAATTGGATGAAGCCTTGCGGCGATTCGAATCGATCCTGGCTTCCGACAGTTCCAATTTTTTGGCCCTGAAATATGCAGGCATTGTTTCCCTTCGCCTAGAAAATTACGACAAAGCCTTAGGTTATTTCGAGAAAATGGAATCGCATAGAGAATATTATGCGAACCCGGCCATCCTGTTGCAAGCCCTGACCCTGGTCCGCCGCGGCGGTCGGGAAAGTGAGGACAAAGCAAAGAAGCTGTTGCAGACAGTGCTGCAAAAGGACCTGGAAGGAAAGGACATCGCCACAAAATTATTACGGAACTGGTAACGCATTCTGACCTAAACGCTAAAACAAGGACACATGAAAAACACCGCTTTGCAATTTCGTCGGCTACGCAGGGAAACTCCTATCTTGCTCGCCTGCCTCATAATCCTGATCGGATTCACATCCTGCCCCAGGCCAATTAGGCCGCTTTCAGACGTCCCCGCTAACCCATATCCTCTCCTGAGTCAGGGAGACACCGCTGTTCGCTACGATACGACAAAGAAGTGGTTGGATTGGAACGTTTTGTTCCTGCAGGGCACTGATTCAGCGACGCGGCAGCTGGCGATCCAAATTATAGAAGACTCCATCACGCAGTACATCAATCACTATAACCAGAACCATACCACTAATTTCCAGGTGGTACAACAATTCGTTTTCTGCCCGTGCGACACCTTGCTCTACAATATTTCGGCTGTTCCGCTCGGAGGAACCGGGCAAGGATCCAATCCGCCTCCTCCCTCGGGCGGTATTAAGCCGGGAGGTAGCGGCGATGGCACGGCCTACGTTAGCAATAACGAATCTTTTACCATGGATACTTTGATTAGTTCTCTCGACACGGCGACCAAACTCCTTTTCCATTTGAACAGTTTTACGGCTAACACATCCCAATTAACGCTGGCCATTATGGACAGCGGGCTCGATACGGCCTATTTTGACCATTCGCTTTTACCCTTGATCTGGATACCGCAGCAAAGTCGGGTTATCAATAACTTCCTTTGGTACCGCAATAACAAGCCCCTCTACTATGCTTTCGATGACGATACGCTGAAACACGGCACGGCCGTTACGGCTTTGTCGCTTCAGGCCGTCCAAGGGACTGGAACTGGCGCGACGGTTCAACCCAGGCTCATGGTGCTGAAGGTGCTCGACAACCGCAGGATTGGATCGACTTTCAGCGTCAGCTGCGCGTTGAGCTACGCCGCCCAGCAACATGCTACCCTAATTAACGCCAGCCTGGGATATTACAGCACGGGAGCGGTGGATTCCATCTTGCGGTACTATGTTGACACTTGCGCAAAAGCTGGAGTCGGCATCCCGGTGGTGGCTGCGGCCGGGAATCTTCCGGGAGCCCACAACCCTGCCCTTCTATGCACCCCAGCACCATCAACGAATGCCCTGGGTCCGAAGCGGCTATTTTTCCCAGCCTGCTTCACCAGAGATTTGCCCAACGTAATCAGCGTAACTGGACTCGTGGATCGGTGGGATGCCTGCGAATATCAAAATTATTCGAATTCGCTCGTTTCCGTAGGTGTCTATAATCATGTTTCGCCCCAGGCGTCATGTTGCCAGTACAATCTTGCCTTTCTTAGCATGGGTTATGAGGGCACTTCTTTTGCTGCGCCCGTCGTTAGCGGCAAAATGATGGGCGTCCTGATCGGAGCGCCTTCTACAGTTCCCGGGAATGCCTTAAGGCCGATTCTTGGACCAACCGCTTCCTCCAATGCTACCTTGAGACCCTGGGTCACCATTAACGGGCAGTATATCGATTATTGAATCTGGAGGAAGCCCGCATGGTTAAGAATTTCCTTGCTTGCTTGTTCACCGGAGCAATTAGCTTCTTGGCCAGCGGACAATGTCCGCTGGCCAAGACTCTTTGGGACCGGATCGTCTGGCTCCGGGATTCCAGCAACACTCCGAAAGAGGATCAACTCCGGGAACTTCGTGGAGACCTCCAGGTCATGCGCCAATGCCCTGGAAGATTCGATTCGGCCTATGCGTTGCTGCTAGCGCGGACCGGTTGGCTGACCTCCCTTACCAAGGATTTTAACCAGGCCATTGAGCTGACCCGGGCGGCAATCGCCATGATCCAGGACCATCGTGGGCGCCCCGAAATAAACGAAGCCCATTTAATCAAATCCTACTACAACCTGGAGATCCTGTACGACTCAGCGGGTCAGGATAAGCTGCGGATGCAGGCCATGGATAGTTGCATTTCCATCGCCTTCCGGTTGCAGACCGGATTTGAATATGCCGGGCAGCACGTCGATTGGAAAATCGAGTATTTATTCGATCAGGGCGACTATTACTCCTGCCTCAACTATGCTTCGCTGGGCGAGAACCTCGCCCGGCGGGGATTGACCACGGCAGACTCATTTTTCTATGTCAGCTGGAAAATCAACGCCTATATTTTCCTGAATCAATTCGAACCAGCGGATCAATTGGCCGCATCGGCCATCCCGGTCTGTCGTAGGTCATCCAATACCAGATCCCTGGGAAGCTTGCTGGGTCTGCGTGCAAATATTGCCGAGGAGCGGGGAGATGCGCCGATGGCGAACCGGTATGCGATGGAATCCTTGTCTTATGACCGTAAAGTAGCCAACTACCCATCTTGCGCTGCAACCCTCAATAACCTCGGGTACAAACTCTATTATTTGAAGTTGCACCAGATGGACCGGGCCCTCCACTTTTACCGGCAAGCTTTGCGCTATGCCCAGGCGAACGATTCGATCTATATCCTCGACAATATGGCTAACCTATACGTAAGCCAGGGTGCATACGACCTGTCGTTCGAAACGTTCCGGGCTGCATTCGACCGGATCCAGCCAGGATTGGACGAGGCGCAGCTTCCCACTTTAGTTCCCGGAAATGTGCTGAACAGCATACCAGAGGACTATCTGTTTAACCTGGTAACCGACCTGGGAGATGCCTATTTGGCGCGATACAAAAAGGATCATTCCGAGTTGGACCTGGAAATGGCCTTGAAAGTGTACCGGTCTGGCGACCGCCTGATGAATGAGCTGAAAGTTACCCAAACCGAATTGTCGTCGAAATTGTTCTGGCGCAAGGGATCGCACCGGCTTTACGAACATGCTTTGGAGGCCTGCGCTTTGTCCGGAAATCCAGAGCCTGCATTGTATTTCATGGAGAAAAGCCGGTCCGTTCTGCTCGTTGACCAAATCAATGAGCAACGTGCAGCCGGAGATAATATCTCGCTGTTGGCTGCCCTGCGGAAAAAAATTGTTCAAACCGAGGGCGGAATGTACGGCCTAGATCCCGCTT
>Ga0207040_1011_pt1 | contig 61283 bp, 46 predicted proteins | sample Alteio_BWMinCont_72_FD_153279 | JGI IMG/M metagenome (GOLD analysis project Ga0207040, IMG submission 153279) | Enriched cells from forest soil in Barre Woods Harvard Forest LTER site, Petersham, Massachusetts, United States -... | ecosystem: Environmental > Terrestrial > Soil > Temperate forest >... | reverse complement strand
ACGATAACTCTGGAAAATGGAGTTCCAATAGATTCGGTTAGTAAGATGCTTGGACACATAAGCATCAAAACCACACAGATTTATGCCAAGGTGAGTGACAAGAAAATTTGTGATGATACCAAAATACTATTTCAAAGATTTTGTCAATAATTAAATAATTCTGACGCTGGTTTCATGCATTTGTTATTCTATGCCACAGTTTATGTGTAAAGATCAATATTTTGAGTTTACATAAATATTATTTGAGCAAATGATACTCTTACACTCATCTTTCACAAATTTAATATAAGTCAAAAGTCAGCATAATCGCACACTGCGTCTATCGAAAACGAACAGCTTAGTCCAGCGAATCGAAATTAATATCTGACAATCAATTGATAAAATTCAGGCATTGTTTTCGAATGCTTAATTTTTGCTAATTTGCCTTTTTCAATACTTAATTGTGATTGAATAAATCTACAGGTAGTTAATTTTAAATGCTGTTTTGTCAACTCTTATTAGCATTTAAGGAAAAAACTTTCATAATTTGTTTTTGAAATTTAATTCCAATGATAAATGTTTAGTTTTTAAAAAAAGCTGGCTAAAATAACGCAACTTCAACAAACATTTTTTACCATGAAAATCTTGGCATTTATTTTTATTATTTCAATCTGCCTCTTCGGATTCGGATCCGGAACTTTTCGTGTGCCACTGAAGGCAAACTTCAAAAACTCATCGTTATATCGCTGGCTCAACAAAAAAGTGATGGAAAGCCGCTTGCTCGACGATATGGAAAGCTTGGCAAATTGGAGTGCCTTTACTACAGGCAGTGAAGCTACGGCGGATGCCCGCATAATTTCCAAATCAAAAGACACGGCCAATGTGGCTGAGATATCTCTGACGACCGAGCGAAAGCATAGGGGAAACCAATCGCTCCTGATGCGTACCCCAACCCGGCTGGAGGTCCCCGCCCCGAAAAACGGACGCGCATGGGGGCGATCCGGAGTACGACGTCATTTTGAGGGTGAGGACTGGTCCCAATTCAATCGCCTTTCGATTTGGATATTCCCTGATTTGCCGGGATTTTATACTACTGCTTTGGGTATGCGCCTTTCAAATGACGGAATTAAAAAAATACCGGCATTATTCGGTCAGGAGGGGGAGACTTCCCTAGTGCTTCGAAATCACGAATGGAACCATGTGGTCTGGGAGATTGGCAATGTGGCTCGGGACAAAGTCACCGATTTTGAAATCTCTTACGGATTGTCCGGTAGTTATCCCGGAGAAGCGGATACCATCAAATTTTACTTTGATCAGTTAGACCTCGAGCGGGTGGATCCTGACAAGATTGAAGGCTGGGAGGTATGGCCAGGGCGGATATCCTATAGTCATTCTGGTTATCAGATCGGAGCTTCAAAGAGCGCAATCGCCAGCAACCTGGATGCTAAAGAATTTAAATTGGTCGACCAAGACAATGGAGATGTTGTTCTGTTAAAGCCGGTCCAAACAGTAAAAACACATCTCGGAAATTTCCAGGTGATGGATTTCTCCGAGGTCAGGAAAGCCGGTTCATATGTGCTTGAAGCAGGTGGCTCAGTCACCCATCCGTTCCCGATAAATTCCAATGTGTGGGAGCCATCCGTGTGGAAAGCCCTTAATTTTTTATACACAGAGCGTTGCGGGATGGCTATACCAGGAGTACACGGCGTTTGTCACAGCGACTGGACTTCGGTGCACAAGGACAAGCGGATTGTGATCAATGGAGGCTGGCACGATGCCGGTGATCTTACTCAGGGACTAGGCAATACTTCAGAAATCGTTTATGCTTTGTTTACTCTGGCGGATAGGTTACATGCCAGAGACGAAAACCCTGAATTGTATGAACGTATATTGGAAGAAGGCTGTTGGGGACTTGACTGGATCCTGAAAACGCGCTTCGGCGATGGTTATCGCAACGGTGGTTCTGTCAGCAGCCGAAGAACAAATGGCATTCTCGGGGACTTCGACGACATAACATCGACTGCCCGTAACACTCCAATGGATAATTTTATGGCATCGGCGGCCGAAGCCATAGCTAGCAGGGTTTTGAAAGTGTGTGATCCGAGACTTGCGGCATATGCATTAAAAATGGCAGAAGCTGACTGGGAATTTGCAGTGCAAGGCTTGGACAGTAACAAAGCAACGGCTTCAAAAGAAATATGGGCGCTTACTTTTGATTCTAATAATATTGAGTTTGAAGTAACTTCGGAAGGAATTCTTGCTTCAGTGGACTTATGGAAAGTTACCAGCAACAAAAAATATAAAGATAAAGCTACCGGATGGGCGCGAGAAATCATCAACTCCCAGCAACGTAAAAGACCTCAATGGGATATACCTTTGACAGGATTCTTTTATACAAGTCCGGCAAAGGACCGGATGTTGCACTTTGTCCACAGGGGGAGAGACCAGGCGCATATTCTAGCTCTCACCGAACTATGCCAGGCATTCCCGGATAATCCCGATTGGATGAAATGGTATGCTGCAGTAGCACTTTATTCTGAGTACCTAAAAACAATTGCTGCTTATACAGAGCCTTATAGTGTTATGCCGGCCTCTATCTATAATGACAGTGAATACCTGAAAGTACCGGAAAGCCGGCGGGAATCATTCCGGAAACAGGTGCTCAATGGCATACCGTTAGGAAAAGGAAATTATCTGCGTTTGTTTCCCGTATGGATGGATTACCGCGGACACTTTGGAACAATTCTGCCACAGGCTCAGTCCCTCGTGAATGCTGCCCAATTACGTGGCGATCTTGCATCAGCACAGCTTTCTGAGCATCAACTAGAATGGGTCATCGGGAGAAATCCTTTTTCTCAAAGCACCATGTACGGAGAAGGTTACGATTTTCCACCGCTGTACACTCCTTCTTCCGGTGATATCGTAGGAGCATTGCCGGTAGGCATTCAAACCCTGGAGGACAACGATATACCTTATTGGCCGGTGCAGGCCAACTGGACCTACAAAGAAATCTGGGTGCACCCTGTTGCCCGGTGGATCTGGCTTATGCGTGACCTCTCGGGGCCTGCGCTTATACAGGGACAGGCCAGCACGGCAGTGGAATTCAAAGAGCTTACATCGGGACAAGTGATTGTTGTAGAACCCGACCAGGCAACCGGGCGGTTCCGGGCAATGTTACCCGAAGGGAAATACAGCCTGCTCTGCAATGGGGATGAACAAGTCCTGACTTTTTTACCCAGCACAACCTATGATCTGGATCTGCGACCTGAACGGATCTTCCATTTTGAAATTTCTAAACTCACCACAGGGAAGGGGAAAGTGATGATAAAAATAAAAGCCTGGGGAAAAGGAAATCATCATTTTAGTATCCGTGCAGACAATCTGGAAATAAACAATACCCAAAAAGAATTGAACCTGAAACCGGGACAAACAGGAGAGCTGGAATGGCGGGTCAGCATTAATTCGCAGGATACTCCCTGGTTCGCGGTAGTAATACCGGATGACGACATATCTCAGCGCAAGGAAATAATGGGAGCTGCCAGGTAAATTGAAGAAATATCTTTCAAGATTTTATTTTTAATATGCTTGCATTAATTGCCACTACGACTGTACTTAGGCTCATTAACACCGCACCCGCAGCAGGATTTAGTAAAATGCCATACCTAAATAAAACTCCTGCGGCTAGAGGAAGGGCAATCACAATATAACCGGTTGCCTAATCTAGATTCTGTATCATTTTGCGGTAAGTTGCTTTGCCGAATAAAACCAGCTTCACAATATCTTTGGGGTTGCTGTTCACAAGCACTATCCCCGCTGTTTCAGCAGCAATATCAGAACCGGAACCTATCGCAATACCAACATCAGCCTTCGCTAAAGCAGGGGAATCATTCACCGCATCGCCGGTCATTGCAACAAACTCGCCCTTACTTTGCAGTTCTTTAATTTTTTCCAGTTTCTGATGTGGTAATACTTCTGCAAAATAACCAGAAGTCTGAGAGAAAGCCAAAGAATGTTGAGTGGATTACAACTGCTCAAGACCCCATGCATCGCTGGGCTATTTACCACGTGTTGAATACATAAAATCCAAATCCTATAAAACTAAATAAATGAAAAATTATACTTTTAAGTATAGCGAATTATAGGGAGCTAACAAATTGGGGTTGTTCTCAAATCAAAAGGGTCTATGCTTTCCCTAATTTGAACTATTCATCTCTTTCTTGGGAGAAATATCATATTTAGGATACCAGAATGGAATGGCCGTCCTAAATGAAAGCCTTTCCTGCGAAAAGCCCTGCAGCACCTTTTGCCTGTTAAGGCCTAATTTTGTGCTCTCACTGGCTCGGCCGGAATCCCAGCGGTAGGCGTTATCCGGTTTGAGTCCGTTCAATTGATAGTTCAGACATGGCATTCGGGCAACAGGCGCGCAGGCATTTCAAGAGATTCTTTGAAGGCATTGGAAATGAGCGGCTCAGGCTAAATCTCCTGCAAGCCATTCCTTTTTGGGTGGCCTCTCTGCTTTCCGGTCTGGCCGCCGTTCTGTTCACGAAGCTTTTCGCATACGCCGAAGGGATGAGGTCCTTCCTATTCCATCAACATAACTGGGTCTTTTTTTTCCTGACCCCGGTAGGATTCATAATTTCCTGGTGGCTGGTTGTCCGCTGGGCGCCATTTTCCCGGGGCAGCGGGATCCCTCAAGTGATGGCAGCCATAGAATTGGCAAACCCCAAGCAGAATGAATTGGTCGACAAGCTCCTTAGTTTTCGGATTATTGTGTTCAAGATGCTGTCGAGCCTGGTCATGGTTTTCGCGGGTGGAGGAATCGGGCGGGAAGGGCCAACCATACAGATTGCTGGTTCCATTTTTCGCAAAATCAACCAATGGCTTCCGGCCTGGTGGCCTAAAATTTCCAAAAGAAACATGATCATGGCCGGAGCCGCGGCGGGATTGGCGGCGGCCTTCAATACGCCTTTGGGCGGAGTCGTTTTTGCAGTGGAGGAGTTGACCCGGACGCATTTCCGGTATTTCAAGACCGCCTTGTTTTCTGCCGTCATTATCGCTGGTCTAACGGCGCAGGGAATGCTGGGACCTTATCTCTACCTGGGCTACCCAGTCATAAATTCCTTATCCAATCTCATATTCCTGGGCGTGGTGGCGGTTGCCCTGGTGGCAGGCATGGCGGGTAGCTTTATGAGCAAAGCGATCCTGGGGATAAACAAATGGAAGTCTTCTTTCCGGTTCAATTGGCAGCACTTATTGTTTTTGATCAGTTGCGGCTGGACCATTGCTATACTGGCCAATTTGGTAAACGAAGAGGTATTGGGTTCCGGGAGAGGACTCATGACCCGGGTGCTGTTTACAGGCAATAAGTATTCGCCCGTGGATATTCCCCTGTTGCGCATGCTGGGGCCGGTCCTGTCGTTCACCAGCGGAGCAGCCGGTGGCATATTCGCGCCGGCTCTTAGCGCAGGAGCCGCCATCGGCTCTTTTGCTAGCAAGCTGTTCAGCCTGTCGGACAGCAACACGAACTTGCTGATTCTTTCGGGTATGGTCGGCTTCCTCACGGGGGTGACCCGAACCCCCTTTACTTCTGCCATTCTGGTGTTGGAAATGACCGACAGGCATAATGTGATTTTCCACTTGCTGCTGGCTGGGCTTTCGGCCAACCTGATTGCCCTGGCGGTAGACCGGCATTCCCTCTATGACCATCTGAAATTTCAATATATCCGCGATCTGCGCAAAGAAGAACAGTCGCCTGAGCCGCTGGCCCCGGCAGACGAAGAAGGGGGGCCTGAATGAACCATTGCCGGCCCGTAATGTCTGCTGCTTGACACGCGGAGAATTAGTTCTTGATTAATTTGCTACTTTTAAATACATTGAATGAATACCATCCTATCCAACAAATATTATGACGAACCATCCATATTTCTTCCGGAGAATTTATTGAGAGAAGCAAGAAGGCAAAAAAACAAACCGGAATGCAATGTGCCGACTATTTGCCTGCTCGATCCTGACGGAGATTTGACTGAATATCTCCTAAAAAACAGACAAGCGACCAAGAGCGAATGCTGGGCATGTTATCATTCGTCTCTTTATACTTTCCAGTTAGGCGCTGATACCATCGGCATCATCCCTTGCATCATAGGGTCATCTTACGCAGTTCTGGTCGCTGAACAGCTATTTGTATCAGGTTGCCGGTTATTAATCAGTGTTACTTCCGCAGGAATAATCAATGGCCACGATACAGAAAAGCAATTTTCACTGATCACCTAATCGATCCGGGATGAAGGCACTAGTTACCATTATCTGCCGCCGGGGAAGTCTTCTGTTCTGAATCAGGATCTCTTAGATCCCCTTCATACGCCTGTAGACAATGGAGATTGCCCCTATTTCGAAGGAACGAGCTGGACAACCGATGCACCCTACAGGGAAACCCCTACTTCTATTGTCGAAATGAAGGCGCAAAATATTACCTGCGTGGAAATGGAAGCAGCCGCCTTATATGCACTGGCGGAGGCGAAGCGATATGACATTCTTTGTTTTGCGCATCTCACTAACTCAATGGCGCAAAAGGAAGGTGATTTTGAGAAAGGCGAAGAATTTGGAAGCATTGACACGTTGCGCCTTATTACCTATGTGTTAAGGCATTTACACAATCAACTGGTTTCCGTCGAACAGGTGGGCGTTGCTGGAGAAATTATACAATGGTAGGAAATATTTGTAAGTTTGCGTTTTCAGGATTATAGTATCTGTACCTTTTGGGGGATTCATTCGGGTATTCGGGAAATGAGGATATTGAATTTGAATCGATTAGCACATAAGTTCAAGACCCGTCCGGTCCGCTAAGTTCCTTCTCAAGTTTTCGATATCCTTTAGAACCCTTGTGGCTTGATGCGCATTACGCTAGACCCAAAGAAACCAGCCATTTTTGCCAAATAGGGTGTCCGAATTTCCAAACGTTCTATTGTGTAAAGTCCTCAGAAGTTGCACTGGATGATTTGAATATCAGTTCCATTATTTATTATGGTAATAATACCTGGTCGATAACATGAATGACACCATTGGTAGCCACCATATTAATAGTTATAATATTAGATGCTGCCGGGTTGGAGTTGCCTTTCACAGTTGCTCCGTTGCCTGAAAGGGAGATGGTGACACTTCCACCGATAAATGTTTCTAATGTCTCGCCATTGGTAAAATCAGAAGAGAAAACCCTGGGCGATATGATATGATATAATAAAGTATCGAAAAGGCTGGTTGAATTAGCGGCGTTGATCGCAGCCGTGTCTGGAAAACCTGCGGCGCGGAATGCTGTGTTGGTGGGAGCAAACAATGTCATTAGGATTGGTTGAGAAAGGGTAGAAGTCCCACTGATCGTTCCTTGTGTTGCTCTGGCCAGAGCAGCTATAAGAAAGCTGAAGCTGGTGTCTGAGGCAAGTTTCTGCACAATATTTTGGCCAAACGATGGAATCAATACTCTGCCAATTATATGGATCACCCCATTACTGGCAGGAATATTGGCAGTAAGAACTTTTATTCCATTTACAAAAACTCCATTCGCATTTTTGGTTATAAATATGGAATCCCCACTTGTTACAAAGAATGTAGCGTCAGGGACTTCAAACAACTGTGACGTATCCACTTTATTAGGAAGCAAATGGTATAATAATATGGTATCAAGGTTCCCTGCCGAAAGACTATTTATGGTTGCCATAGTTATTCCTGATGCCATAAAAGCACTATCGGTTGGAGCAAATAGGGTATAAGGACCAGCACCCTTCAGCGTATTGACTAGTCCGGCCTTAGTCACGGCTGCAGCCAGTAACGTAAAATTTGAGCCGCTGGCCACTTGGGCTCCAATGGTTTGTGTGGAAAGTTGGTTAGAAGTGGAACCGCTCTTGCTGCAGGTGCTAACAATCATCCCTGCAACTATAATGCTCGACATTTGAACGGATAATGCGATCTGTCTCATGATATTTTTTTTTGTTCAGAAATCAATAAAAGTTACAATTTTTTAAAATATTGCAAAAATATTTCGGTGGAGATTCACCGGATAAGTTACAAGTACGAATCAACCAGAAAGTGAACAGCTATCTTAAAATAATTGCCGACCAGGCCGGAATTACTCAACGTCTAACCCATCACATGGCACGCCACACCTTTGCGGCAACCATATGCCTCAACAACGGAATGCCCATGGAAGACGTAAGCAAACTACTTGGACATTCAAGCTTGAAAACAACAGCGATTTATGGAAGAATTACACAAGAAAGGCTTCAGAAGAGCATGGAGAAAATTAACCGCAAAATGTAACTATCCTATGAAAAATCGAATAGCCCTCTTTGTCCTATCCCAATTCATCCTATCGTGTTCAGCCCATTCCCAGAAAATAAAGAGGAAAGATTTAGTCGGCAATTGGGTCGCGATCTTTTTTAAAGATTCCGTGGAGTTTGATTTTCTTGATACAACCGTAACGGTCAAAAGGATTAGCTATTCAAAAAGAACAGATCAAAATGCGCGAACCGAAACGGCCACCACTGTCAATTATTACGTTGTTCAATTCAATAATGCTACCCTTTTGGTTTTTGATGTGCTTCCTTATGGGTTTCTAAATTCAACTTACTTATTGAAAATGTTAAACGTTAACAAATTTGAAATCCAACCTATTCAAAACTCAGACCTAAGTAATTATTCGGTAAAGTGGGCGCAGAAAGATAAGTCCATAACATTACTTGTCAAAAGATTATAGAATTAATCGCAAAATTCAGCCCAACCAGGGTAGTAATATGTGATGGGAAAACATTTGAATTATTGTTGGATATTGATTATATCGTGAATTGGATTAGCCCAACTGAAGGTGACATTTACTATAAATTTTGGGTTTCGCCGGCTACATTGGTTTTTTCTAATATTCACAACATAAATATTAATCTAAACTCCGTCGATTTTCAGATTTAGAACATATTCAAAGAAAATCCAAATGAATGCCAAAATAATGAGGATAATACAAGCCCTAATGAATATAATTGGAGAATAGAAACTACGACTGGAGAAATGACATTCAAATCCATCGTATACAAGCAGGTCATTAGGGCTTCTCCGAAATGTGTTCAATACCACTGACCACCAACGTTGGATCCCGGTCATGAATAAAATGTTTGCATCCTGGAAGCATCAGACCCCTTAGCTTTACTGCTAAACAATGTTAACCAATGAAGGCCATCACATGGTTCTTCACAACCTTCCTGATCGTCCAGGGCCTCTCCGCTCAACCCAAGGCCTATGCATTGTCAGGATCGGTATCCGATTCCGCAACGGGTAAACCCATTGCTGCTGTCAGTGTTTTTCTCAATGGTACCTCCAAAGGAACTATTACCCATGACGATGGCGCCTTCCTCGTCAATGGCATCCCGGCTGGGGGCTATCAGCTCATTATCTCGGCCGTCGGCTATGCGACCTTCCAGACCGTGATCAACACGAACCAGCTTCCAACCAACCTGAATGTAATCCTTCATAGGCGGGAATCCGAACTGGCGGTCGTCACGGTCAAACCCAATATTCAGAACGGCTGGAATAAGTGGGGCAGGACATTCTGGGATAATTTTACCGGCACCATGGATAACGCATCTTCCTGTACGATAGAAAACAGGGATGTGCTGCGATTCCACTATAATCGAAAAAGCAAGCGCCTGGTCGTCAGCGCAGCCGAACCCCTGATCATCGTCAACAACGCGCTTGGCTATACCGTCGAATATCGTTTTGGAGCATTCAGCTATGACTTTTCTGATGGGGTAGTCCAGTTTTATGGCTTTGTTTTTTTCAGGGAAATGACCCCCACATATAGCGGCCAGCAGCGGGTATGGGAAAGCGCCAGACAGCGCGCATATTTTGGCTCCATGAGACACTTCATGCGAAGCTTATACCGAGGTCGTATTCGGGAGGAAGGTTTTCTTGTTTTACACCAGGTGAAAAAGCCAAATACAGAAAAGGAGCGGGTAAAAGCGATTTACAATCCGGCGATTGCCGGTACAGGCGGCATTTCCTCCGATAGCATCCGCCATTACAGGAAGGTACTTCGCCAGCCCGATTATTTTATTCATACCCTAAGTAACTATGACACCCTCTTGGCCGTCCAAGCTGACGGGACCCGGTCTTTTTATTTTATCGGCGTCTTTACGGTCGGCTATAGTAATGTCCAGCTTGGTATCGCTAATACCTCCTCCAGTATGGAACTAACCTCGCCCGAATCGCTCCAGATCGAGGAAAATGGAAGCTATTCCCCGCTGCAGATCCTGTTATTGAGGGGGGCCTGGGCAAGGACCGAGGCGGTCGCCAATCTCCTCCCCAGCGACTACACGCCGCCACCGCTGCCATAGCAACGCGTCCTCCCTCCGCTAACCAGCTCCTTAACCAATCCGTCCACCAGTCCGACGTCGTTTGGTTATTCATCCCAAACCCATGCCCGCCTTTTGGATAGACCAACATCTCCGCCGGCACCCCATTGGCCTGCAACGCCTCGTTGAAATGAAGACAGTTGGCCACCGGGACCAAATTCATTATTATTTTTCAGCGACTTATTTATATCATTGTACGGATATGTACGAACGTGTTCGCATATGTAAAGTAGAAGCGTTTTTAGCGACTTCCTCGACACGATGGTATGCATTATTTCAGGGACAGTGTAGGGAACGAAGTTGATTTAATTACAGAAAGAGATGAAAACCCACTTGCGATAGAACTAAAATCCGGCTCGAAGTTCGACAATGGTATGTTGCGGGGCTTGCATTTTTGGAGAAAAAATCAGCTAAAAGGCAACTCCATATTATTGTATGGCGGAAGTACCGCTCAAACATTAAGCGATTCATTGAGTATAGCGCCATGCACCGAATTGACAAATATTTGATCCGGAGGCTCCCTCCAAAGAACATAATGCATGAACTGTCCAAAAATCCGATTGTAGCAATGAAGTTCTTTAATAGAAAACCCACGATAAGGAGACCCAAAAATGATTTATTTCCACTTTCCACAAAAAGAAGAATCTCCAAAAATCTGAAATTGAAATGCTGCATTGTCCGATCAAATCTTGCTCTTTTAAAACAATGCATATTGCCTCGCCCTGAAACACTAACTGTATCAAATGCGGACATTGGCTCTCCTCTGTAAAAAGTATGTCATTGATTATTAATTTCAAACAAAAACGGCATTCTATTTGGCCAGGAAATTCCATGTTGCGTAATTATTTTTTAGTCGCCTGGAGAAACCTCAATAAGCACAAGCTGAATGCCGGAATAAACGTCCTGGGCCTTGGGCTCGCTTTCGCCTGCAGTATACTATTGTTTCTGATGGTGCATCGCGAATTTTCCATCGATGCCTTTCAGAAGAATGAATCCTCGCTTTTTGAAGTGTATGGAATCGGCTACAACCCCAAAGGGGATGAAAAGCGCGCTGGCATGGGTTACCCCGCTGCCCAAACGTTCAAATCCGAGGTACCAGGTGTTGCAAAAGCCACCGGACTGATGTGGGCCGGCAGTGGCATACGTTACAAAAACAAGGAGCTGGATAAGGACGTTAAACTCGTAGACAATGATTTCTTCTCTATGTTTTCGTTTCCGGTTTTATCGGGTCAAAAAGCAAACCCGCTGGCCGGTACGGGGGAAGTGGTGATTAGCAAATCCACGGCGGATGCAGTATTCGGAAAGGAAGATCCGATTGGCAAAATCGTGAAGGTGAATGTTAACGGGGATTGGAATGATCTGGTGGTTTCTGCCGTCCTCCAGGACGCTCCCGAGAATTCTTCGATCCAGTTTGATATTTTAGCAAGAATGGAGACAAGCGGTGATTATGCAAAGCAGAAAGATTCCTGGTTTCATCAGAATCATAGAGTATTCGTGCAGACAACGGCCCCATTTTCAAAAGTTCAGGTGGAAATGGGACTCCGGGGAATCAGAAAAAAACACTATCTCGGTGATGATGTCCTGAAAAGCCTAGGTTACCGCCAGGATGCTAATGGAGACCGGTTCGCCTGGAAATTGGCCCCCTTGGCGTCGCTTCATTTTGATCAAGATCTCGGTTATGATTCCACCACCAATAAAACCTACCTGTATACGCTTATATTAATCGCTTTTGTCGTCCTGGCCATTGCCTGTTTCAATTTTATCAACCTAAACTCAGCGCGGGCATTTACCCGGGCCAAAGAAGTGGGCATCCGAAAAACCATTGGAGCCGGCAAAAAGCAGATCTTTTTGCAGTTATGGACGGAAAGTTTTTTGCTTTGCGCGATTGCCCTGGGTGTTGGCATTGTAACGGCCACTGTTGTACTGGCTCCATTCAACGATTTATTTACGGAGAAGCTGAGCATAAGTAAACTCATGAGTCCGGCAGTGATTGCGAAGGTGCTTGGAGGCATGCTGCTGGTATCTTTCCTGGCCGGAGGCTATCCGGCCTGGCTGGTTTCCCGGTTTAATCCGGTATCCGTATTAAAAGGTAGGGTTTCGATGAAAGGTTCGGCTGTCTTACGCAATGGTCTGATCACCTTCCAATTTATCCTCTCCAGCCTGCTGATATGCAGCACGATCCTTATTTACAAGCAATTTCAATATTTGAGGACAGCTCCACTTGGTTTTACACAAGAATCTGTCATCAGTATACCGGTAAAACATCCGAACAATGCCCGCATGTATATTGATCAGCTAAGAACCAGACTGTACGGACAGCCCCAGGTCATGGGTGTAACAGGTAGTTCCGCCAATATCGGGCTTGGAATGGATAACAATATAAGCAAATGGACTTCGGGCTTTCTCTATGGTGGTAAAGACATATCAATGGCCATCTTAGCCGTTGATTACGATTTTTTCTCTACCCTGGGCATCAGGCCCTTGGCCGGGAGAGTGTTCAACCAAACATTCCCATCGGATACCTCCTCGACCCTGACAAATGTGGTGATTTCGGAAAGCCTGTATGAACAATTAGGAAAAAAGGACGCCATCGGTTTCAGTTTTTATCCTGATAGTTCGGCGCCCAAGTGGAGCATCATCGGCATTGTTCCCGACATCCATTTTTATTCGATGTATGAAAAATCCACTCCACTAGCTTTCGTAATGAGCAAGTATTCTTCCCTTGGATATATCCTGGTAAAAGTAAAAAGCGACAATCCTTTGCAAGCGATGAACTTAATCAATGCTACTTATAAGGGGATAGAGCCGGATAATACCATCAGCCCCTCCTATCTTACGGAAAATACCCGTCGTTGGTATGAGAAGGAACAAAGGCTTTCCTCCATATTTTTCTCGGCGGCAGCCATTGCTATGATCCTATCCTGCCTGGGACTCTTTGCCATTGTATCCCTTGTGCTGGAACAACGGCGTAAGGAAATCGGAGTTCGTAAAGTATTAGGAGCATCGCTAGGAGCCATAACGAGTCTCTTATCCAGTGATTTTTTAAAGCTGATCGCATTGGCATTTTTCATAGCCGTTCCCATTGCCTGGTATTTCTTGAACCATTGGTTAGACAACTTCATTTACCGGACTCAAATCAGCTGGTGGATATTCCCATTAGCAGGCCTGTTGTCCATAACCGTCGCATTGCTGACCATCAGTTTCCAAACGGTGAAGGCTTCCCTTGCCAACCCGGTTGAAAGCTTGAGAGCGGAATGAAATTCGTTTTTCAGATGCAAGCTTATGTTCTTGCTTATCAGTTAGTATTTCTCAGATCGAGTAGGGAGCATTAAAAATTGAATGAATTGAGACTCCTTGTATAATTTATAGCCCGTAATATTTCTTGGAGAAGAGAGTTATCTTTGTACAGATATGTACGAAAGTGTTCATGTACGTAAAGTGGGACGGTTTTTAGCGACTTCCTCAATTAAAAACTCGACTTAAAATATAAAATATTGATTTTTAACAGATTGACCCTCTGCCTCGAGTCCGTCCGGTCCGCCAACAATTTCTTCTCAAACCTGCTACCAGAGCGGGTTTCAGCATTTTGGGTTCAAAAGCTGGGTCCGTAACCTATTTCATCGGGTTCAATGCTTTCTCTACAATACTCAGTAAATCAATTATTACCGTTCTCATTGCAAGCATATTATTTCTTCCGCAAAGGGCGCATTTGAGGAGCTTAAAAAAAGCTTCTGTCTTGGTATCCTAAATTCCCTGTACCTCTCTTCCAGATTGATTTCTGATAATTTTATTGTAAGAAATTGAATATTAATTCAATCCCAATAGAATGCACAAAAGGAGGCAAAATATGGAACCTAAAATGAACATCCTTTTTATAGGAAAAAATCAAGAATTACCAGGCATCAACTTCTACCCATCTATTTGAGAGTTACAATAGAGGGAAAGCGTTTTGAAGTAGCCACTCACCGTCATGTCAAACAAACGGAATGGTCCCCACCAGCGGGAAAAGTAAAAGGCAGATAAGATTTGGCTAAGAGCATCTTCAAATCTTTCAGTTCTGATCATATGACCAATCAACGACTTTGAACTGGTCCCCTCGTAATGTAAAGGGGGCTTTGTCGGAACTCAACCACACTACTACTGAGGCTACTTTTTCCATCTTAGCGATCCTGCCCATCGCAGGTAATTTTACCAGCGTTCCTTTTTTCGTTAACCTCATTTCCTGCCGCAACGCTGTATTAATAAAAGTTGGGGTAACGGCATTTACACGGATACCTCCGACTGAAAACTCTGCTGGAATATTTTGTGTCGGCTCGTTCATGCCGTATTTTACAGCTACAAATGGGTCATACGAAGCTAAGCCATTGGCACCCAGCACGAAAGCCAAATTTATGATAACTCCACCACCCTTCTTTTGCATAGCTTCGATTTCATACTTCATACAATAAAACAGACTATTCAAGTCTATGCTCATCTCATTACCTAGTAAGTTCATATCCTTGTATAGAGAATGCGCTCGCTTGGTGCAAATTGCCGAATTATTGCAAGCAATATCGATGCTGCCATAAGTTTCGATCGTTCTCTTAATCAGTTTCTCACAATCTGACGGGCTGTTCACATCTGTTCTAATAAAACTTGATTCCCCATTTTGCCTTTTTATTTTAGCTGCCAAGTTCTTACCTCCTTTCACGCTAGTATCAGCTATTACCACCTTTGCTCCGTAAGAAGCATATAGAAGCGCGGTAGCTGCTCCCACTCCCCATCCTGCACCTGTCACCAATACTGTTTTGCCTGTAAAATATCGTTCCATTTTTACTTATTGAGTTATATAAATTAACCTTTAGAAGGCAATACCACTTGCAATTCATACCCCTCTTCAGGTTTTTAAACAATGGTAACTCTTCCTCCATATATTTTCGTCCGGCTCTATATATTTTATAATGCCCACTTCATTTGTTTCCTTCAAGAGCTCGCACCGCTTCCCATTATCTGAAACAAGCAATATAATTTCATTTTCCTCCTTAGTTAAACTTATTGTAGTGCTGGTCGCTTTTGCATGTTTTAAAATGTTGCTCAATTGTTCCTGCACAATTCAAAAAACATCACGTTGCAATTTTTCGTTAATTTCTGTTTTTTCGGCGCCTTCCTGATGAAACTTAATATACCAAATTCTTAATGCTATAGATCAGGTCCATGTTCATATCCGGCGTTACCAGAGTTTTGAAGATTTTCCTCAGCTCCTCTTTAACATTAACTATGTAACCTGAAGATTTTTTGAGATATTTTTCTTTTTTACCCTTATAGGTACTTGCCATTTATATGTACAGCTTGGTAGCGACCGGAATTTGATTGAGATTATCATGGAGTTCTTTACCAATATCTTCCCGTTCTCGCTGCAGGGCTTTCAACACCGCATTACTGATTTCTCTTTGCTTTGTTACTCCTTCCCGAACCAATTTACTTTCTAGTAATTTCTTGGATGTAATGTCATGCGCGGCACCGATCATCCTGGAGGCTGCCTCGTCTTCGTCAAAAACCATAAACCCGAGATCCTAAACATAGGCGTAATCGCTATTGGCCTTTTCAAAGCGATATTCATCCCCCCATTCTGGACCGGTTCCATCTGTAATCAAATTATTTAATTTTGTAAATACGCGTACTTTATCATCCGAGTGAAGGTGATCCTCCCAAAAACTTTGGGGGACAAGGGCATTTTCAATCTGATAGCCAAAAACCCTTATATGACCGCCATCTCTCCAGAATAGTTCCTTTGTTTGGAGGTTCCACTCCCAAAGACAATCGTTCGTAACCTCCGTTATAAATCGGTAGAGTTCATTCAGCGTCTTCAGTTGCTCTTCCGGAAATTGCGGATATGTCCGATCCATACCGCTCTTAAAAGAACCAGATAAAGTGTCGTCACAATGATAGGCGACTATTTCAAACCAAGCTCCCATATCCCTGCAATATTCCTCAAAATGAACTGGAATATTTTGAAGAAATGCTTTGTGGGAGGCTGCGTAGAAATCTAATGTTAGCACACTCGAAGATTTATCCCATAGATTTTTTCCAACAATATCCCTGGCAGAAATCCCTAATATTTTCTCCGCTGCCATACTCCAATATTGTACCGTCTATTTGCGATTTACCCTAGAGTAACCATTAGTAATGTTCTCCGTGATCGGTTTACCAGAATAGCCCTTGTTATCAGCAGCTTTCTTAACAGTATTAGTATCAGAAAGAAGTTTAACAGCCATTTTTGACCATTTTGAAGATTAATTCGAAGAAGTTGCGGGGCGTTGATAGAATGAAAAGCCCTGCTTTTTCAGGGCTTTTCTTCGACTAAAAAAAGCACCGTTATTCACAGGAATAATGCGTTATCAATTGCGGACAAGACTGTCAACAATTTCTTTTAAGTTTTTATGTTACTCCGCCAATTCCCAACTAATCCGGTCGTTTTCGATAGTTATATGTGACTATAATTGTCATCTGACATCGTACAAAGTTGAGCGCTATCGTGGCAAGAAATGTTACACATCTTAAGATATTCATTATACTATTCACACATTTTCGGACGAACGGCTCGTACATCTACGACAATGCCTTCGGATTTTACTAGATTATTAAATTTCCCATTCGAGACTCTTTAATAATTGATACTTTCATTTGGGGCGCTCTGGGATCAGTTCTTCGAAGACGATGATGAAGCCAATGACCGTACAGCATGGGCTCCCCTTAACCTTGCACGATACCTGTTAGAAAAGAAAGAAGTAATGGATAGCGCTTGGCAACAACATGCTCGTGAATTGATTGAATTTGTAAACCGAAATTTTACCAGCATCAATCATGGAGTAAATATTTGCGGCAAACAAGACCATGATAGGGATCCTTTGGGAGGTATATGGCCGACCTTTGACGCCGTACTCGTTATGTACACTCAAGCAACGGGGCCGAACGAATATAAAGGTCTTGCAATAAAATTATCCAGAATTTAGGGGTACTTACAAATCTAATCGATTGGAAAATACAATTTAGTTCTCAATTTGATTATCAATATGCTGACCGAGCAAGAAATACTTTCTACTATTGACAATTCAAATAATGGAGGGTATTACTGCCATTTTGTGAATCTCGGAGATGTTTATTCTTATCTCATTGATTGCAGACTAAATGTATTTCACAGCGACTACGATAATTGGGCTGTAGCAATCGAAAGGCTTGGCTACAATCCTCGGTCCGACAATACATTGCTTGAAATATATTATTATGGAAATTGCTTATTGAATCTTGAAGAGTATAATAGACAATTTACAAATTATTATATTGTATACCCTGCAAATTGGGATAATTTTCAGGAACCTATTTATGCAGAGCGCTCTATTCCAGATGCTCAATATTTGCTGGTGAGAGGGGAAAAAATAAAATTAAGCTCCAAAAAGCAAGATTATGTTGAGGCGGGCATCGAACTGAAGGAATATGAACCTAATGAAATTACTAAAGAAGAAATAGTGAGGCTTATTATAACTAAACACAGGCAATTATTCAGGGCTACCGACGGAGAATTATTTAAATCCATTCCATCCGACTTAAACAAAATATTGGTACTGGACGAATGGTATCACAAGGATTTTACTGAAATGAAACAGCCAGCCATAACTGACGCTCAATTAAAGAATACTTATGAATTAAACTATAAAAACGCAAGACAGGAAGGTCTTAAAGAAATGGATTTTGAAACATTTTTAATCTAATTCAAAGAACAGGAAAAAAAGAATATCGAAATTAATAAGAGAAAGTGGAATGAGAACAGGCCAAGTTCTTATGAAACCTGGCAACAGCTATCAAAAGTTATTGTAACTGGCGACTTGAAGCATTACAGACCTTTGCTGAAACCAAACACACATTGGAAAAATTACCCAGAATCTGGCAGTATGTAATATATTTTATTAAGTACGGCATTTACCGTAAAATGAAAAAAACTATATTCATTCAATTGTCCTTACTCTGTTTATTTTGCAATTGCAAAAATAAGGGGAGTAACCGCCAGGATAAAAATCAACAGTCTATCAAAATAAACAATGAGGCGATGGATATTTTTGTTCGCAATGAGCTTAATCAGGATTCTTTAAAGAAAGTATTAATTCTTATTGATAGCGCTATTTCAATCAAGAATAATTATAGTTTCTACTATAACAAATATATAATCGAAAGAAAACTACACAATTACCCGAGCTAGTCCCACCTTTAGTTGAAATTTTCTAAAAAAAAGAGGGTTCAAGAAGTTTGATATTTTTGAGTAACGACACTAAAAACTTCAAACGAGAACCCATGGACAAAAGTAGCAAAGTCAGCAGACAAAATTTCACCTGGTTATTCCAGCAGCCTCTGGATGTGAAGTCAGCGATTTTAGTACAGCACTTGAGCATTTGCCAATTGGTAATCAATCAGATCATGGAAGAGGATGTCAAATCCCTGAGCGGGGAATGGTACTCGCATCAAAAACCTCATGAAGGCAGGTTCAGCCGGTATGGGTTTAATCCGGGCAGCGTCAATATAGGGGGCAAGAAACTCAAGGTGGACGTGCCTCGGATACGCGATGAGCAATCCGGGAGCTTCCAGCCTCTGGAGAGCTACCAGGAGCTAAAAGAGCTGGATGGACCTGACGAACAGACGCTGGCGGGCGTATTGCACGGCTTGAGCACCCGCGACTACCAGGGCGTGGTGGATTACCTGACGGAAGGCTTCGGCTTGAGCCGAAGTTCGGTCAGTCGCAAGTTCATCCGTGCTTCGGAGGACAAACTCAAAGAATTTGAAAGTCGTGATATCAGTCAGCACCAGCTGGTCGCCGTTTTCGTGGACGGGAAATACCTGGCCAAACAGCAGATGATCATTGTGATGGGGATAACCGAATTGGGAGACAAGATAATCCTGGGGCTCGTGCAGACCACGACGGAAAACAGCCGGGCTATCGGCCAGTTGTTCGTCCAACTCAAGGAACGGGGACTAAACCACAAGGAAGGGCTGCTGTTCATTACCGATGGATCCAAAGGGATCCGTAAGGCCATTGAAGAACAATTTGGCAACAAAGTCCTAGTCCAACGCTGCATCTGGCACAAGCGGGAAAATGTGTTGAGTTATTTGCCGGAAGCCATCCAGGAACAGATCAAAAAAGACTACCACCGGGCTTTGGATCAGAATAGTTGTGCAGACGCCAAAAAAGCGCTAACAGAGCTAGTCTCAAGGCTGGAAACAATTAACCGGCAGGCAGCTTCCTCGCTTCGGGAAGGAATGGAAGAGTTGCTAACCCTTCACAAACTGGGAATGAATAAAACCTTCGCAAAAAGCCTTTCTACCACCAACTGCATCGAAAGCGTCAACTCCCAAATCAAAAAATACACTGGTCGCGTAACGCATTGGAACAACTCCACCCAGCGTTACCGATGGGTAGCTGCAGCCTTGCTAGAGGTGGAACAACACATGCATAAGATTCATAACTTTAAACAAATACCAAAATTGAAAAAAGCAATCAAAGAACTACTACAAATCAAATCTTCAACCTCTTGAATTTTCAACTAAGAACAGGACATGCTCAATTACCCCATGGCTTTGGAAACATGTGATGATCTTTTGGGGTTTAATATGAATGATTTTAGAGCTACAATGTATAAAGGTTTTTTGTATGAAGATTTAAAGCAGATGGATTCAGCAATGATCTATTATGGAAGAGCTTTAAAAATACTAGACAATCCTAATTTTTTCAAGTCTGAAAACATTGCAAAGGACAGAGAAAAAATTATTTTAACTGGGTTATTGAAAGACACCTTTAATTTTAAAAGAAGTGTCACAAATTTTAATATAAAATATGACACATCGCGCTTCTTCAAGTATTATTCTGATGAATTCATTAATTTCGACAGAAGCAAGTATATATCAGATTTTTAGGACCTGTCATTTATTTAATTTGGCTATCATATAGAGCATTTATGAAACCCTGAAAGTCTGATTCGGGTAAGACTATGATGGAGGGCGTAGCTGCAGAAATCGTACAATGGTAGGAAATATTTGTAAGTTTGTGTTTTCAGGATTATAGTATCTGTACCTTTTGGAGGATTCATTCGGGTATTCTGCAAATTTCGGGAAATGAGGATATCGAATTTGAATCGATTAGGACATAGGTTCAAGACCCGTCCGGTCCGCTGATAAAGGTTCTGAATTAGTTTTCGGAACCTTTTTTTATGCCCCGTCATTTCGGCTTAGCCGAGACGGGTTCGAGTCCTCCGACAACAACTAAAGCTTGCCGACATTTTACTTCAAAAAAAAATAATTGCAAATAAATTTGCGCAACTCACAAGTTGCATATATATTTGCAACCCGAAGGTTGCGTAATTAAATATTGAAAAATGAAACAAGACATATTCCAAGCCATAGCGGACCCAACACGCAGGGCTATTTTAACTTTAATTGCTATTCAAGCGTTAACGCCAAATGCAATGGCGGAAAAATTTGATATGAGCCGACAAGCAGTATCAAAACATATTAAAGTATTACAGGAATGCGAATTAATTAAACCTGAGCCGTCTGGCAGAGAAATTTATTATCACTTTAATCCAAAAAAAATGCAAGAAATAGACAAATGGTTAGCCCAATTCAGAAAAATTTGGGAGACTCAATTCAATCAATTGGACAAAGTATTATCAACACTTAAAAAACAGAAAAAATGAAAAATGATTTGCTATTTGACTTTGCCGTTGACAAAACAACAAAAACTGTATTCATAACCAGGGAGTTTGATGCCGGCCTTTCGCTGGTATGGGATGCTTTTACCAAACAGGAAATTCTTGACCAATGGGTGGCACCTAAACCCTGGGTATCAAAAACAAAATTTATGGATTTTAAAGTTGGCGGACGAAGATTTTATGCTATGGTAAGCCCGGAAGGACAAGAGCGTTGGGCAATTCAGAAATTTACTTCAATTAGTCCAAAAATCAATTTCAAAATGTCTAATGCTTTTGCAGACAAAGATGAAAACCCTGAATTGCCAGGTTCTGATTGGGATTACAATTTCAGTGAACAAAACGGAAAGACAAAAGTCAGTATTACTATTTACAATGAATCCCTTGCCCGTTTAGAGAAGATGATTGAAATGGGCTTCAAGGAAGGATTTGCTATGTCAATGAAACATTTGGAAGAATTATTGGCAAATTTATCGCAAAAATGATTTTCGTTTTCAAAACGGCAGTCAAAACAAATAAGTAAGTAACGAATTTAACAACCTAAAAAATAGAAATTATGGCACTTATCAATCCTCACATTAACTTCAACGGAAATGCCGAAGAAGCGTTTACCTTTTACAAATCAGTATTTGGCGGAGAGTTTGCAAAGATTATTCGTTTCAAAGACCTTGCAAGTCCTGAATTCAGGGTTGCAGAAAAAGAAGAAAATAAAATTATGCATATTGCTTTGCCTATCGGTAAAAGTAATATGTTGATGGCAAATGATGTTCCGGAAATTATGGGAAAAACAAACGAAAATGAGAACAGAAATAAAATCGTAATAAGTGCAGAAAGTAAAGAAGAAGCAGACAAATTATTTAATGGGCTTTCAGTGGGAGGACAAATAGAAGGGCCTATTGGTGATAGTCCTTGGGGTTCATATTTTGGTTGTTTTAGGGACAAATACGGTATCGAATGGATCGTGGACTTTGACCCAAAATATAACGGGCAAAATTAACCGAAGAAAAACAAAGAACGCCTAAAATTGGGTTTTGTGCAAGTGGGGCAAATGGAATAATTCTGGAAGTGGGACTGAACTAAAATTTTGGATCCCAATTTTGGGATCAGGTTAGCACCCGAACTTTTGGGGAAAATCTGTTTCAATAATGTTTCAGTAATTGATATTATAGAAAACAGAAGCTTAATTATCAATATGTTATAGGCACTATCGAGTCCCGTCCGGTCCGCCTTCGAATGTAGTTAAAACTCGCTCTAGTAGCGGGTTTTGATTTTTTGGGTGCATCATACAAAGGCGACTTGATCCAAAATATAGGCAATCAGATCGGAAAACAATTTTGGAGCACCACCCTGAAGAATTTTTCCCCTAACTTGTCTTTTGCCGAGGGGCATAAAAAAAGATGAGATAACCGATCTGGTTTCGCACTGAAATATCTGATGGAAATGGCCTAATATGAAATCATCAAGCATTCCCGACATGGGGATCATATCGCAGAAGAAAGTCTTAAGGAATTCAGGACGGCCATAGAGGAGTTTCCCCAGAACGCGATCAAGAATAAGCAACTGCAACCCATTCATGTAAATGTTTTTTGGAGTATCGCGTATGGTCCCTTATATAGCTTTTTACGAATTAATGAAGAGGGAAAAAGTATCGGCGGCCGGAAATTCAAACTAACGAAAAAAACAATCGATGAGGCCCTATCCCTAGTAGTAAGGCCCTTGAAATCTTAACCCTATCAATTATGAATGGACAAAAACAAGCCTCGATCCCATTTACCAGATATCAGAAATTTGCCATTTTCATATTGGCTGTCACCCAGTTTACTGTGATTCTGGACTTTATGGTGATGTCGCCGATGGGAGATATCCTTATCAAATCCCTGAATCTAAAACCCTCGCAATTTGGACTGGCCGTATCTGCCTATGCTTTCAGTGCTGGGATCTCGGGATTTTTGACCGCTGGATTTGCAGATCAATTCGACCGCAAAAAATTATTGCTTTTCTTTTATTTTGGATTTATCCTGGGTACCTTTTTGTGTGGAATAGCTAGTTCTTATCAGTTCCTGATTGAAGCAAGAATAGTCACCGGCCTTTTCGGCGGCGTCATTGGTTCGATATCTCTAGCGATCATTGCCGATTTATTTGACATCCAGCATCGTGGCCGGGTGATGGGTTTTATACAAATGGGATTCAGCGCGAGCCAGGTCCTCGGGATTCCGATCGGGCTATATCTTGCCAATAGCTGGGGATGGCATGCGCCGTTTTTATGGGTAGGGACCATGGCGCTTCTAATCGCTTTACTAATTGCTAGCAAGTTGCAGCCACTGACCAAGCATCTTTTGATAAAAAAGGATAAGTCTCCGTTGAATCACTTGCTTAATACCATTACCAAAAAAGATTACCGAGTCGGATTTACGGCTACTGCCCTCCTATCAATTGGCGGTTTTATGATGATGCCTTTCGGAAGTGCATTTGCCATCAACAATTTGAAAATTTCCCAACACCAGTTGCCCATCCTGTTCCTCGCTTCAGGTCTAAGTACTCTCGTCATTATGCCCCTGGTCGGCAAACTGAGCGACAGAATCGATAAGTTCAAGATTTTTGCAATGGCATCGGTCTGGATGATTATCATGGTGGTTTTGTATACAAATCTTTCTGTAACCCCTTTTTATATAGTTATTATCTTGAACATTCTCATGATGGCGGGAATTATGAGCCGGATGATTCCTTCCTCTGCTTTAATAACGGGTATCCCCCTCATACAGGATCGTGGTTCATTCATGAGTATCAATGCTTCCCTCCAGCAATTGGCAGGTGGTGTTGCGGCTGGTGTTGCCGGAATGATCGTTGTTCAAAAAACGAAATTCAGTCCTCTTGAACATTACAATACCCTGGGGTACATCATCGTTTGTATTTCCTGTATCAGTGTATTCTTGCTTTATAGGGTGAGCGCAATGCTAAAGAAGAGAGCAAGTGAATTCAATGAAAAGCAAGGTAAGCCTCCAATTGAAGAAAAGGTTGGTGTTTTAGAATAATGGCAACAGTTAAAATTTCAAAAGGTCCCAGCCAACTTGAAGTTTATTCCTAAATCGACCGACAGATGAGCAATTTCAGAGTTTTGGATTTGTTGAGCAAGACAGTGTTAGCAGCAGATGCATCCTATCGATTAAGTTATCCAAAGCAATTTTTAGAATTTGATGAAGTAAGTCTCATCCGCCGAACGTTCTTGGCGGTAGCAAATGTCTCAAATAAGATTTTTGTGGTACTTGGGCAAATGCGGAACTCGTTCAAAAAGAAATCATAGACTTTCCCTTTCAAAATTTTGTAACTTTACTGGGTAAATGGATGATCAAATGGGTGGAACATTCAGATGCCCCAAAAAGCTTTCAGTGTATATAAAGTTGATAGCTAGCCACTAAAAAATCAGGTTCAAGGGCCCGTCCAGTCCGCCAGATCCACTTAAATGATTGCAAATCAATTGTTTGCGATGTTGTTTTGTTACAAAAATGTTCAATTAAAACTCTAATCCGTTTTCACGGCTATGTATAGCCGTATTGGATGATCAACATTCTTTCAAATCCTTTCCTGTCTTAGCTTTCAAGTACTGATTCATTCAGTGTTACTTAGACTTTACAACTCCTCACATTCCGCAAGGAATAAATTTAACGGAACTTCCCCGGCAAAAACTCGACTGAAAAAATCGAATCAAATATATTTCAATCAATTGAAAAAAAACATCGTGTCCCGACTGGACCGCACACGTATTAACCATGATTTTCCCTTTATGAAGTCACCTTTCATACCATTTCTCAAACTTTGCGTATACGAATTTCGAAGTAACCTATATTTAAACGATTTGGCTAATATTATTGGTGCTCCCTGTTCTTGCGGAAGTTTAATCTTTTATTTTATTGATACTGTGTATACGGAAAACGTTCCTCTTGATAATCCTGAAATATTCTGTTTGAACTCCACTAAAAGTTTTCCTGTCTATGTGAAAATATATTGGCAAAATACAACCCATTGTAGAGTAACAGCCATTAAAATAACAAGCTCCCAAATCTTATGAGAATGGCTTGTTCGAGTACCTAAGGCATAAGTGCATCAGAAGCAAGTTTGCTATCCTTATTTAGCTGAATTTCAGCTCTAATTTGTACCGGCAACGTATAAAAAGGGATTCATCATTACTACAAGAAATTAATTTGTAATACAAGTGGATCTTACCTTTGGGTTGTTATACTATTTGAAACTCTCATTATATGAAAATAAAAATCTCCCTGCTTTCATTCCTCGTCGCTTTTTTTGCGATAATAGGGCTGTCTTTTTATGATTTTAAGAATAAAATTGACAACGAACCCTGGGAATCAAACCAATTGATGGCTCCGGCCGATTTGGCCAAAATGATTACTGATCAGAATGCAAAACAGCCAATTATTTTTAGCATCGGACCCGGCGCAATAATCAAAGGTTCCATTGAAATCGGGCTTGTAAAGGATAGCGCTAACCTGGCCAAGTTTAAGCAGCAGCTCGCTCATTTGCTTAAAGACGCGGACATTGTCATCTATTGCGGCTGTTGCCCTTTTGAGCATTGTCCCAATATCCGGCCTGCTTTCACCCTGCTGAATCAAATGAAGTTCACCCGTCATAAATTACTCAATCTTGAGCACAACATAAAAATTGATTGGATCAATAAAGGCTACCCCGTGATACAATAACCAATTTTCATTAGTTTTTAACTACAATGAATGAACACCATTCTTTCCAACAAATATTATGACGAATCATCCGTATTTCTTCCGGAGAATTTACTGAGAGAGGCAAGACGGCAAAAAAACAAACAGGAATGCGACGTACCGGCTGTTTGTTTACTTGATCCAGATGGTGATTTGGCTGAATATCTTATTGAAAACGAGCAAGCGACGAAGAGCGAATGCTGGGCATGTTATCATTCGTCTCTTTATACTTTCGAATTAGACGCTAATATTATCGGCATCATACCTTGCATTGTAGGGTCATCCTACGCAGTTCTAGTAGCAGAACAGCTATTTGTATCAGGTTGCCGGTTATTAATCAGTGTTACGTCCGCAGGAATAATCAATGTTCCCGATACACAAAAGCAATTTTCACTGATCACCTCATCGATCCGGGATGAAGGTACTAGCTATCATTATCTGCCGCCGGGGAAGTCTTCTGTTCTAAATCAGGATCTTTTAGATTCCCTTCATACGCTTGTAAATAATGGAGATTGCCCCTATTTCGAAGGAACGAGCTGGACAACCGATGCACCCTACCGGGAAACCCCTACTTCTATTGCCGAAATGAAGGCGCAGCACATTACCTGTGTGGAAATGGAAGCATCCGCCTTATATGCGCTGGCGGAGGCGAAGCGATATGACATTCTTTGTTTTGCGCATCTCACTAACTCAATGGCGCTAAAGGAAGGTGATTTTGAGAAAGGAGAAGAATTTGGAAGCATTGACACGTTGCACCTTATTACCTATGTGCTAAGGCATTTACGCATTCGACGGCTTTCCGTCGAACAGGAAAAAGTTCATTGGGAAAATATCTATCGCACAAAACAGCCTGAGGAGGTAAGTTGGACGGAGGAAGTGCCTGTTACATCTCTTGAATTCATTCATGGATTTCAATTGTCAAAAACTGCCAAAATAATCGATATAGGCGGCGGGGACAGCAAACTCGTCGATTTCTTGCTCGATGAAGGCTTTGAAGACATTACTGTGCTCGATATATCCGGGATCGCTCTGGAGAGGGCCAGACTACGCCTGGGGGATCGCGCGGCAAAAGTAAAATGGGTGGAGCAGGATATCACCGCATTTCATCCAGATACCTCCTTTGACCTATGGCATGACCGGGCTGCGTTTCATTTCCTGACAACGGGGGACCAGATCACAGCCTACTTATCCATAGCGCGGGATGGTGTCAAAGCGGGGGGATATGCGATTGTTGGCACGTTCTCTGATCAGGGGCCTGATCGGTGCAGCGGTCTGCCGGTTAAGCGCTACGACGAACGGCTGTTAACGGAAGAGCTGTCCAGGGGATTTATCAAAATAAGATGTGTTACGGAGGAACATATCACGCCTTTTCATACAAAGCAGCATTTTCTTTTTTGCTCTTTTAGGAGGAGCAAGGAACCGGCTTTGAATACGCGTCAATGATAGCCGCGGGAAGGCAGGTACTTTGCTCCGGTAGAGGCTTATTTCAAGGTTGAGTTGGTTAAGCTCAGAACCAACGAGCAATTAAACGAAGACAACCAACATAAATTTAGAGATGATTTGTACACTATTGGTGAAAAATACATTGGTAAGGAACGAACGGATAAGTCAATGGAGCTTTACCACAGGAATTGTGAAAAGCAATGCAAGAAAGATGCCGGCTGTACTACCCCTGGGGCAAAAGGGATTGCTGTAACAAATAAAGTATTTATGAACGATCCCATCGTCTTACTTTCAACTATTACCTGCCCGGTTTGTGGCCATACCAAAGAAGAAACCATGTCAACAGATACCTGTTTGTTTTTTTATGAATGTGAGGATTGCCATATCCTGCTAAAGCCCAAAGAAGGGGATTGTTGCGTATTTTGCAGTTATGGATCAGTAAAATGCCCTCCCGTTCAACAGGGTGCTTGTTGTTGAGAAATGAAAATAATTTGACATGGGGCTATTTAGGTGAATGAGTTGAATTCCAGAAACTCAATATGGTTATGAAGATATTCAGCGGTCATATGGCAGTTTTCCCCTTTTATTAATTACAAGTTCAAGTATTTTTTTAGCTCTTGAGTTTCCGTATAAATTTACCGACTGTCTTAGGTTTTTGGCATTCATAACGGCAGCCTTGGATAATACATTTTTTACGACGTCAGTTCGATCTTCTGCCAGCTTGTCCAGGTTATTCACCGGGTCGACTAAAAGAAATACCTGGGTTAGTTTAGCCGGGAAATGATCCTTAACCTGAAAGTTGAACTTTCTGTTCCCTAATTTGAATTCGCCCTCCCAAAATGGCAAAGACAGACCACTCAAAAATGGATCAACACAAAATGCAACATGGCGCCAACCCTTCAATGGGTTTGGAAGGCCATAACCATCATGCCATGATGATCGCCGATTTTAGGAAACGGTTTTATGTGGTATTAGTGCTTACTATTCCAATTATGCTGTTATCAAATATGATACAGCAGATTATCGGTGTCCATTGGCAGTTTGCCGGTTCTTCTTATTTTTTATTTGCATTATCATCTATAGTATTTTTTTATGGTGGCTGGCCTTTTTTAGAAGGATTGATAAACGAGATAAAAACAAAGAATCCCGGAATGATGTTTCTAATCGGTTTTGCCATAACAATTGCTTATTTCTATAGTGTAGCCATTGTGTTTGGTTTGAAAGGGATGGATTTCTTTTGGGAGCTGGCGACCCTTATCTTAATTATGCTCTTAGGGCATTGGATCGAAATGAAATCTATTGCAGGGGCCTCGAAAGAATTGGAATTATTGGTACAGCTAATGCCGTCAGATGCGCACATGGTCATGCCAAATATGATTCATGACGTAAAGACTGATACACTGAAAGAAGACGATATAATTCTTATAAGACCAGGAGAAAAAGTTGCAGCCGATGGTATAATATTGGAAGGTGAAAGTTATTTGAATGAATCTATGCTGACCGGAGAATCAAAACCAGTACAAAAAGTAAAGGGCAATAAAGTTATTGCAGGTTCCATAAATGGAAACGGGTCCTTTAAAGTTACTGTCTCACACGCCTCAAAAGATTCTTACCTGGCACAGGTGGTAAAACTGGTTGATGATGCGCAAAAATCAAAATCTAAGACCCAATTGTTAGCCGATACGGCTGCAAGATGGTTAACCATAATTGCATTGGCCGCTGGTATTTCGACATTTTTATACTGGTATCTCTCGGGGCATCTTTTGGCGTTTGCTATGGAAAGGATGGTTACTGTAATTGTAATTTGCTGCCCTCATGCCCTGGGACTAGCTGTACTTTTGGTAGTTGCAAAATCAACTGCTTTGTCAGCAAAAAACGGTTTGTTAATTAAAAACAGAACATCATTTGAAAATGCACGAAAAATCACCACGATTGTATTTGATAAAACAGGTACGCTTACCATTGGCAAATTTGAAGTACCCAAAATAATTTCTCTGCAACAAAACTTGGATGAAACCCAGGTGATTCGTTTGGCATCAGCATTAGAACAAAAATCGGAGCATCCCATTGCTACAGGCATTGTGCAAAAAGCAAAAGAACTATCTATAACCATTCCATCAACACAAAATTTTAATGCAATCACTGGAAAAGGAGTTGAAGCCTCAGTAGATGGTAAGAAAATATTGGTTGTTGGCCCGGGCTACCTCAAAGAAAATAATATTGCCATTCCGGATAACTTTACCTCAAACGATACAGAAACAGTTGTGTTTGTACTTATCGAGAATGTGTTGGCAGGTTACATTGCTCTATCAGATAAAATACGGCCTGAATCAGCAGTGGCAATTAATACTTTAAAAAATGAAAATATCAAATCCATTCTCCTTACAGGGGATAATAACAAGGTAGCAGCAAGTGTTAGCAAATTCCTGGGTATGGATAGCTTTATTGCCGAAGTATTACCACACCAGAAACTAGAAAAAATAAAAGAACTTCAAAATAAGGGCGAATTTGTTGCTATGACTGGCGATGGGGTAAATGATGCCCCTGCATTGGCTCAGGCAGATATTGGGATAGCCATAGGTTCAGGTAGTGATATAGCAGCAGAGACTGCAGGTATTGTTCTAGTGAACAGTAACCCAAAGGATATTGTCAGTTTAATCATGTTTGGCAAAGCAACCTACCGGAAGATGATTCAGAACCTGATTTGGGCCACCGCTTATAATGTTGTTGCCCTTCCTTGGCTGCCGGAGTGCTGTTTAACCAGGGCGTTGTATTAAGCCCAGCCGCAGGGGCTATATTAATGACGGTAAGCACGGTTGTTGTTGCTGTTAATGCAAGTATGCTAAAAGTAAAATAAGTGTTTAGCAAAATGTGGGTTCGCAAATGAGTAACAAATAAGAGAAAAAGATATCATAAATTTCACTTTGCACTCTTGTCAATTGGCGTACCTTGGTTTTCTTAATCCATTCATTTTTTATTAATTCGATAATCTTCTTTTTTACTTTCTTACCCCATTAAAGCTATCTGCTAAGATCACCGATTATCCTGGGCAAGTCTATGGCGCGGGCCTTTGTCGCTCGATTGGGTCGTCTACCAATGGGGCGAGATTCTTTGAATCCCTCTCGTGGAAGTCGTAATTCCGAACTTCACGCTAGCCTATTGGCTTCAGGACTTATAGCAACACTGCCGTAAGGCATTTATCATTCTTACAAATCTTTAGACATAATGAGTATGGAGAACAAATTTGATGTGATCATCATTGGGTCAGGAATGGGTGCTATGTCCGCTGCCTCAGTTCTGTCGCGACTTTTCAGAAAAAGGGTGCTGATAGTGGAGAAGCACTTTACTTTTGGTGGTCTCACCCATGAATTTACAAGGAATGAGACGTCATTCGACAGCGGTTTGCATTTACTGGGCGAAATGGACGAGGGGAGTCAAGCCAAAAAGATATTTGATTTCATTACAGGCCATCGCATCAGAATGCAAAAGATGCCCGCATACTACGATAGTTTTATTTATCCAGATATTCAGTTTAGAGTTGATAGCAATCCAAAACAATACCTAACTGATTTGAGCAATGTCTTTCCGGAAGAAAGAAAATCGATCGTTAAGTATTTCAAAGATGTCCATGCTTACATGCAACTTCTGACACTGGCTACGATCAAAAGCTCAGTACCAAAATTGATCCGCCCTATCCTTGACGCGGTTGAGTGGGTCTATACGCATCTGCCAAATATCCACATCGATAAATTCATTACCACGAAAGCGTATTTGGATAAACGATTTAAATCACAAAAGCTCAAGAATATATTGGCTTCCCAATGGGGCTACTATGGCATGTTGCCAAGCGAATCAGCCATGCTGATGCACGCTGTAATCGTAGAACACTACTTAAGGGGAGCCTGGTTTCCCATTCATGGACCAAAGAAAATCGGCGAGGCGGTTCAGGAATTGATAAAAGAACAGGAGGGAGAAATATTACTAAACAATGCTGTGGAGAATCTTATTATCGAGAATAATGTTGTAAAAGGGGTAAGGCTAGGAAAACCTGATTCGAAAGGTGTCCAGGAGTACTATTCAGATATCGTTATTTCAAATATTGGCGCAGATTTGACCTATAATCATTTGCTTCCTGCATCGGGAATCAACTTTACGGCAAAGCGGGAAGCCCTTAAAAAACTGAAAGGCAAGAATAATTTTATAGTCCTCTATTTGACGCTAAACGAATCCCCCGCCAGCCTGGGCTTCGACGGAGGCAATGTATTTTGGTTCAGGTATAACGATCATGAAAAGGACATTTCCAGTGTTTATCAGGACGATTTTCCAACTACCTTGTTCATTTCATTCCCAACCCTAAAGGGTCAAGATTCAAAAAAGCACACAGCAGAAGTTATAGCAACAGTACCATATATTGACTTTGAGCGTTGGGCAGACAGGCCATGGATGAATCGAGGTGAGGAGTATGAGACTCTGAAAGCATCTATTTCAACTCGGATAATTGATGTACTTGAAAAACAGTATCGCGGATTCAAATCACTGATTGAGGATTTCGAACTTGCCACCCCTCTGACCATTGCGCACTTTACCGGACGTGTTAATGGAAGTAGCTACGGACTGATCGCCATCCCGGATCGTTTTCGATTGAAATGGTTGACTCCGACAACTCCTGTCAAGAACCTATTTTTGTCAGGACAGGACGTAATGACTCCAGGAATTGTGGCAGCCATGATGGGCGGAATTAGTGCTGCCGGCGCTGCCATTGGTCCTGGCGGATTTATAAAAGTAATGGTAGCGCTAAGCAAACAAGATGCGCTATTCAACAAATCAAAACCAACAATTCGTCAGGGTGAGTTAAAAGTAATTGGAGTTACAGATGAAACCGAGGAGGCATATACAATTACTTTTTCCGACGAAGAAGGATTGTTGAAATATTACAAGGCCGGGCAGTATATTACCCTGACATTGGAGTTTAACCATGAAACGATTTACAGGTCATATTCCTTAACCAGTAGTCCTGCTTTAAATGAACCTCCGTCAATAACTGTAAAGAAACTTAAAGGGGGATCCGCTTCAAATTATTTAAAAGAACACCTTAAAATTGGCGATAAAATTAAGGCAGATGGTCCGAGTGGGCAACTCACTTGGGAAACTTCGCTTTCAAGCAAAAATGACTATTTGATGATCGCGGGTGGATGCGGGGTTACACCTATTTTTTCATTGACTAAAAATATACTAAAAGAGGAGCCAGATGCCCGAATTACCTTTCTGTATGCCAATCGCGATGTCAAACAGATCATTTTTAGGAATCAACTCAAGAATCTATCACAACAGTATGAATCCAGGTTAACTGTATCTCACTACTTATCAGATGAAATAAGCCCCGCAATTGGAATCACAGGTTATATAACTAAACCGGTTCTTAGTCAATCATTGGGGAAATTGAAAAGCATACCTTTTGTTTTTATGTGTGCCCCTGAAGTGATGACAAACTTGATGGAAGGCTATCTAAGTGAATTGGGTATACCTAATGATCATGTTTTCATGGAAAGATTCTCTTTTAAGCCTTTCAATATTAAAATGGAAAATAGCATCGATTCAAAAATTTACATTCAGGCAAAAAACATACGCTATGAAGTGGAGGTTCCCGCAGGCACCGTCCTACTTGAGCCCCTTATCAAGGGAAAAGTTCCAATTAAGTATTCTTGTCGAATGGGAGTCTGCGGAGTATGCAGGTGCAAGTTAACAGTTGGTTCTGTTAGCATGGTGAAAAACGTAGTGCTATCGAAAGAAGAAATCGCCGGCGGAGAAATCCTGCTATGCACCAGTATTGCAACTTCGGCGATTATCAATATTCAATTTAACAACTAATTAGCTCGATTGAAAAAACCACTTTCTTTTAAGAATTATTTTGGATTTTTAAGCAGCAATGACTCTGCCTTAATAACGACACATGATGCTTGATAGAATATCATTTCGATTCGCGATAATTACTATGCTAATTATTCTAAGTTTGGTTATTTCTTTTCATTTATTAATCCTAAGTCAAATCATTCCATATAATATTGTTTGGGGAGGTAAATTTCAAAATGTAATACAAATGAGGAGCTTTGAAATTGTTTCTATCATATTTAATAGTCTTATAATTCTCATTATAGCAATAAAAGGGCAGTATTTGAAACTAAACATACCAATTAGAATAACAGATATTATTCTTTGGTTTGTCGTTATATTATTTCTTTTAAATACACTAGGTAATTTGTTTGCAAGAACAAGCACAGAAACAATTGGCTTTACGCCAGTATCATTTATTTCAGCAATATTATGTCTTAGAATAGTGAAGGAAAAAAGAAAATAATTGATGTATTTATTGAAAGCAGTTTCCATCTTATGACCGATGATTGCCATGATCAGATCCCCGCGGTTGAGCCTGACAAGCACTCATTGGTGCAAAAGTACCGCCAGGCCGTATAGGAGGAAATCCAAGTAACCATTTACCATCTTCCATGAGATTCCATTTTTGTAAATTATTACATAAATGGAATTAAAGTCCAGAATTTACATACCTCTATAGAAATGGAATAGCTATGATAACTCGCATGATATTGCCGTACGCAAAACTATCTCTCAACCAATTCAGGGCTTTATGCATCGCAGGGCCAAGACAAAGCGGCAAATCAACATTGAGCAGGCAACTCTTCAAAGGCAAGCTCAATTGCAGCTATTGACTTTCTTAAACATGCATCAACAGGTTTTGCGAGAAGGCTTTTGATACCGTGGTCTGGCTGTTTTTTCCGATCTGGATCACGATGGAATGGTCAAATGAGATTTTTTCTAATACGGTTATTTTGGTACCAATTCCAATATCCAGCTTTTTTAGATATTGTAGAAATTCAAGGCTCGTGTCTTTTACGCCAACCACCTTATATGTTTTACCGGTATTCGCCTCCTCCAGCATAATTCTATCCATGGACGCTATTTCTCCTTTAGCCGTCGGTATCGGATCTCCATGGGGGTCATAAAGGGGAGAACCTAGAAACTTGTCTAATCGGTCTGCTAGGTCCGGAGATTGAACATGCTCCAATTGTTCGGCAATCTCATGCACCTGGTCCCAACCGTAGGCTAATTTTTCCAGCAGGAATACCTCCCACAACCGGTGCCTTCTGATGACGGAAACTGCCACCGTTTTCCCATTTGGGGTCAGTTTCACTCCTTTGGCTTTTTCATATACCAGCAATTTTTTGTCCCCTAGTTTTTTGAGCATATCGATGACAGAGGGGGGATTATTGTTAAGTGCCTCAGCTATGGATGTCGGCCTAATTTTCTTAATTCCTTGCCTATCAAGGTTGTATATGATCTTAAGGTAGTTTTCTTCTGATAGTGTGTGCATAGCATTTAAAGATAGAATAAATATTTGTACTCTTAAATATTAGACAAGACTAATAATTAATATTAGATTTATATTATTCATTATTTATGTTTGATGAAAATATTTACAAATGCCAAGGTTAATTCTCATTTTGATCCTTACCTGGCATTGGATAAGTCTATATGGACAGTCGGATTCAGATACGAATCAGTTCCATCGATGGAATTTCCATATTCAGAATACTTATGTTGTCCAGGGTGACCTCCGGTTTCCCGCCAAGTACTCCGGTCCGAATAGCCTGAATAATCACGGCGAGGTACAGGAGACGGCAACACTGGATTTTTTTCTCGGCGCACGTTTGTGGCGCGGCGCGGAGGCACATATTGACTTTTTGACCTGGCAGGGTTTCGGGCTGAGCCAAACCTTTGGCATCGAGGCATTTCCAAACGGCGATGCCTATAAAGCCGGAACCAGGATTCCCAACTATACGATTGCACATCTATTTATTCGTCAAACCATCTCTCTGGGCGGTAAAAAGGAATTCTTGCCAGACGATCAACTTGCCTTGGCTGGCAAACAGGATATTTCGCGGCTGACCTTCACTATCGGTCGGTTTAGTCCGCTGGACATTTGTGATAACAACACCTACGCCCATGATCCACACACCCAGTTTATGAATTGGGCGATGATGGGCAACCTCACCTGGGATTACGGTCAGAATACTGTCGGATATACCACTGGAGCTGCTCTTGAATTAAATCAGGCAAAATGGTCATTGAGCTATGGATTTTTCCAAATGCCACGATATAAGAATGGATTCACCGGAGATGACCAGGTGCTAACCTGGCCCAGGCAAGGTGCGTATGGCCCGTTTTTTCGTTCTTGGGCCATGATGGCGGAATTTGAGAGACGCTTCGCGGTTAATTCTCACCCGGGGGCGATCCGGTTTTTATCCTGGCTGGATGAAGCTGACTTTGCCAGCTACCGGCTGGCAACTGCCATAATGATTGCTGACCCTCCGGATCTAAATGTGGGCAAGGGCTCTGGAGTGACCATCCCAGATTCTGCTCGGGGCTTCCACCACAAATATGGCTTCGGGTTGAACTGGGATCAAGAACTGGCAAAAAACGTGGGAATGTTTTCGCGTCTGGGCTGGACTGATGGCCACTACGACACTTGGACCTTTACCGATGTGGATTGGTCGGCCTCGTTGGGTGTGAGCATTAAGGGTGAGAATTGGCGCCGACAAGGCGATACCTGGGGCATTGCCTACATCGTTAGTGGTGCATCACGGGATAACCAACAATTTCTAAAAGCGGGTGGTACAGACATGCTCGACGGCGACGGAAGTTTGAACTATGACCCGGAGAAAGTCCTCGAAACCTATTACGATTTGCAAATCTGGAAAACCATTCACGCAACGCTGGATTACCAGTTCGTTACAAATCCTGCATTCAACCGCGACCGTGGACCGGTATCCATTTTTGGAGCTAGACTCCATTGGGAATTTTGACCTTGAAATCGCGAATACACTATAGATCATGACTGAAACATAGTCAGAGGTTAAAAAATTATGCACCCCGATAGGATAGTACAAAGCAAATCTAGGCAATTCATTGCCTGAAGTATTCACATCTATCCCAGTACCTAGAAACGGCAGTTTTTGGAGGAAGCTTTTAGCTTTTCCGGGCCCGGCTTAATGTTGGCTTTAGGATATATGGACCTCGGAACTTGATCCGCTACAATTAGTATATTTGGCTTCTATCAATGGAATGATTGCTCCACTTCTAGAGATTAATTCGGGGATTCTTCAAGTTCTCGGAATAAAGAATATTGAATTTGAATTGGTTGAGATGTAGGTTCAAGACCCGTCCGGTCCACTGGAAAATTCGCTAAAACTCATGCCTGTCGTGGGTTTTGCATTTTCAGGTCTATCTACAAGCCTGTCAATTGAAAGATTCACGCAAATGGAGCTGCAAACCCGGCTGATAATCCACAATACTTTGATCATCGACGCATTTATTATCCGGTCTGCCTTGATGTATTTCTTGAACGCCGTTTCCGTCTTATGACCGCATATTGCCATGATCAAATCACCAAGTATGCCAGATAAATATTGATTTGTGCAAAACGAGCGGCGGGCCGTGTGCAAGGATACCCACGAATACTTTGGCCTTACTTCCCTAGCATTTTGTTATCGCCTTTGTGTAAAATCTTTACAGGTTTGAATTCATTTTATTTCTTTCTTCTTTGATATTCAATTATTAGCCCCATCAGTCCCTGAAGCAATTGCAGACGAATTAAATCCTTTAACGATTAGCCAAATCGACAGAAAAATTTCAAATAAACCTCCAGGAATATCCAAAAGAACATCGACACTACACCCAAAAAGTGATAGAATCGCACCTGATATAAAAATTATGTACCCAATAAAGCCCCAGACCGCTATTAGTCGTGGTACGAGCCTTGAAATATATAGCAAATAACAAAACATCAATCCACCTAAGCCCCATATAACCATGCCAGTTTGATAAGAAAAGAAATTACCCTTTTTACAAAGAACATTAATGGTTTGGAAATAGGCACTATCGATAGAGCCGGCTTTTACAAACTCATCACTTAATGGAACTAGCAATAGTAGGAAAATCGCACCAACAACAAGCATTAATGTAGCCATTATTGCCGCACTAAAGTAACCGTAAGCAATATTTCTATTATATTTTTTTAATATCGTAAACATTATTACGGCCAACCCCACATTAAAAAAAGTTTCGATTACAGACATGAGGATTGCTCCAGAAATCACTTGCGATTTATTGGCATAAACATGAGAAAGATCATTTGGAGCATTCATAATTGATCCTACAAGAAGATTACCTAGTATATAGACAACATATGCCAAAAGAAAAAATATTCCATAAATTCTTGCGATCGTCTTGTTTGATTTCATAATTTAATTTTTTTTGTCGCCATTTATGGCGCCCAAAAGTAATCTCATATTTTCCTGCTGCATTGATTTTAATTAAGAGCAACTCACTAAATGCCCTATTTGTCAAATTTTATAAGGGATTAATCGATGAAATAAATTTTAGCGCAAGAACCAACCCGTAATAACTACCGTACTTCCAAAGCCTGCTAATCAGTATTGGTTCTCTAATCCAAACGATTGTATACACCAAGGGCATTAACCCGGTTAGCCCAATTTTCATCTGCGAAGTATTCAGATTGATCACCACAGTGGTAACTAATCTACCTGTCATATCCTTCAATTTGATTTGCGAATTGTTGGCTGCCAGAGAATGCTGCACTGTAACAGGCCGGGAGCATCTTATGGCTCATGGTTTCGCGATCAATTAGTTGACCAAATGCCAAACATAAGAACTGTTTCCAACAAGTAAAATCCATGGCTTTGTAATTGCATTGTACCGCTTGATACAGCCCTTAAAGACATTTGTGGAATCAAAATCCATTACCTGAGAAAAAATCATCTTCCTTTGTTCATTATCAGCCATTTATGTAAAAGAAGAAACTAACCAATCTCAAATCGTCGACGAAATGAAATTCGCTGAAATGAAGGCCCATGAAGGCTTTCAAGGAACTTAGGTCAAAAACAACGCAACGATAGTGTGAATTCACATAAATTCAATTGGCCTGGCTATTTTCAGGCAGGTTTATTGCTTGTCATCGGAGTTGGTTATCATATAATTTAAGGTTAATGTCCAAATCGGTTCGTATTTTCTGGACAGTATTTTTTTACTGCCTGGCTGCTATTTTTCTCCTAGTGTTACTCATAAATTTTGGCCTTTTTGGCCCACTGCCTTCACTCAAAGAGGTTGAAAATCCATCTATTATGCTTGCTTCTGAAGTGTATTCCGACGATGGAACTCTGATGGGGAAATACTATAAGGATAAGAGCAACCGGAGCATGGTGGAATACAAAGATATTTCTCAGAATGTGATTCACGCTTTGCTGGCCACGGAAGACAAAAGGTTCTATAAACATTCAGGTATTGATGGATGGAGCTTGCTGCGTGCAATTGTCAAGTTTGGGCGCGATGGAGGTGGCAGCACCATAACACAGCAATTAGCCAAGTATATGCTTGGCCAGGGATCCAAAAACAAGGCCCTTCGCATTATTGAAAAGATAAAGGAATCGATTGTAGCGATCAAGCTTGAAAGAAATTTAACTAAGGAGGAAATACTCGCTTTATACCTGAATGCCGTTTCTTTTGGAGACAATGTATTTGGCATCCGAAACGCTTCCCGGACTTTTTTTCAAAAAGAACCTGACCGCCTCACCGTGGACCAAGCGGCTGTTCTGATAGCGATGTTAAGCGGTAATAATTTGTATAACCCCCGGCGAAACCCCAAAGCAGCCATTGAAAGAAGGAATCTGGTCATTAATCGAATGGCAGATGAAAAATACTTAAGCCCAGAGGAGGCTTCGAATCTAAAATTAAGCCCCATAGAACTCAATTACCGGAAACTTGACGAAAATAATGGCTATGCTCCTTATTTCCTGGATGTAATCCGAGATGAATTGAAAAAATGGTGCAAGGACCACAAGAATCTATCTACCGGAGAACCCTATGACTTGTATGAAGATGGGTTGAAAATTTACACAACGATCAATATCCGGATGCAGTTATATGCAGAAGAAGGAGTGGCCAAGCAAATGCCCATATTGCAAAAAGCAATGAACGCCCAAGCTGCTATCCGCAGAGGGACGATTTGGAATGAAAGGGCCCATACACTGGAATCATACATTCGAAACAGTGACCGCTGGAACAATCTGGAAGATGAAGGCATGAGCAATAACGATATCCGCAAAACATTTAGTGTACCTGTTCATATGAGGGTATTTGCTTGGAACAGCATGCGGGAAAAGGATACTGTCATGACCCCACTAGATTCAATCAAATACCATCGTCAGATGTTGCAAACTTCTTTCCTGGCAATGGACCCCCTGACCGGTGCGGTAAAAGTATGGATTGGAGGCATTGACTTTAAAAATTATAAGTATGATCATGTTAATATAAATACAAAGAGACAAGTGGGATCGGCCATCAAACCGCTGTTGTACGCAGATGCCATTGAAGAAGTCGGGTTTACGCCGGAAACACCAGTCAAGAACCAGGCGCAGTATTTTGCCCGATATGGAATGGTACCTGCAAGCGGCATTTGCAAGGGCGACGGCGGTTCAGTAACTATGAGTACGGCTTTGGCCTACTCACTCAATTGTGCATCCGCTTACATTATGAAACAGGTTACAGCCAAGAGATTTGTCAAATTCTTAAAGCATATCAATATTCAGTCGCCGGGGGAACCGTATCCTTCCATTTGCTTGGGTGCAATTGATCTTTCAATCTACGAAATGCTATGGGCCTATTCTATGTTCCCATCAGGCGGTTACAGCACAAAACCATATTATATTTCCAGAATAGAAGATAAAAATGGGAACCTGCTTGCCAGTTTTGATACTAAGAGGAAAAAAGTAATTAATGAGAATACTGCATATACTATGTGCCGAATGATGCAGGGACCAGTCGATGTTGGAACGGCGGCCGGTTTACGCGAACGCCTGGGACTTGCCGAAATGGGTGGAAAAACCGGGACTACCAACGACAATACCGACGCTTGGTTCATAGGTTATACACCCCAGTTATTAGCCGGAGCGTGGATCGGTTGCGATGACCAGTTTATCCACCTGGACAACAATTTAGGCATGGGCTCCCAGGCGGCAAGACCCATCTGGGAATATTTCTTTGCCAAAGCGCTCGCTGATAATACCCTTGGATTAAACAGGCATGCCAGATTTGCGCCACCGGAAATTCCTAAAAATGATATCCTGTATGATTATGCGAAGATCATTGAAAGGACGCCCCCACCTGGAGCCGAGGGCTACTATCAAAGCCATGGCAATGCCAATCATCACATAGATACGAGTCCCCCTCTTGTGCCGGTTGATTCAAAACCAACGGTCGAAGAAGTAAACGTCTGGAGGGGAGGTACTACCTTAAGGAGAAGTAATAAACAGGGATCTTTTACCATTACCGTCAGGGATGCCGATAAAAGTCAACCGCCCAAGAAAAAAAGAAGTTTTTTTAAACGATTATTTGGAGGCAAAGAGAAGTGAAAATAAAAAGCTCGAACTCCCTGCTCCATACAAGGTATTGGGACAAAGGATTTTATAGCGGACACTCATTCACGGGGCTTCAGGTGGTGTAGGAATTTTCGAGGTGCAGTTTGGCAATCTCGCAAATGCTTATGTTGTCGCTACTACGTCGGCGAAAAATATGGACTTAGTTAAGTCGTTGGGGGTTGATGAAGTCATAGATTATAAAAGTGAAGATTTTGGCAAGGCGCTCAGTAGCATGGATTTCGTTTTTGATACCATCGGCGGCGGCACGTAGTCCAGGTCATGCCAGGCAATTCGCAAGGCAGGGATATTGGTTTCTGTACTCGGAACAGATGAAAATGTCGCTAAACGATTTGGCATGAACATTGAATCAATTCGGTTGGTTTCAAACGGGTCCCGCTTGCAATAGATCGGCGCGCTCGTAGATGCAGGTTTGGTTCGTGCAATCATTGCTAAAGAATTCCCAAGTTTAGTCAGGTGGTCGGGATAATCATTTTGCGTGTTCAGTGGAGGTAATTTTTCAGGTAATCGTACCGGGAGATTGATTATTAAAATCGCATCCCGCATATGACACAATGAAACGGCTTAAAGCAATCACTAATAGTTTTTCTGGTAAGACCGCTCCTGATATGTCCGCGCCGAATGCTTATCTTAGAATAAGTAAAATTTTGTTTCAGGAAATCGGAGGAGAATACGCGCTGCCAAATCATTTACTTATATATAGACAAAAACCATTAATAAACAAAGATTTGCTAGCTTAATTCAATTCTTAGATACCAACATGACTTTCATTACCATAAATGCATTCTCATGATCTTACAAAAAGGAATTACTGCTCCGGACTTTGATTTGCATGCGACTCCAGATCAAAAATTAAAGTTATCGGAATTCAGAGGCAAGCGGGTGATTCTCACTTTTTATCCGGCCGATTGGAGCCCCGTCTGCAGTGACCAAATGTCCTTGTATAACGAGATGCTTAAATATTTTCATAAGTATAATGCCGAGATTATGGGAATATCTGTTGACAGTAAATGGAGCCACATGGCATTTGGACAAAGCCGGAAAATACACTTTCCTTTACTTGCCGATTTTGAGCCTAAGGGTGAAGTTTCCAAAGCCTACGGGGCATACGATGAAACGACGGGAGAATGTCGTAGAGCTTTGTTTGTAATTGATGAAAAGGGGATCATCCGGTGGAGTTATCTTTCTCCAGATGGCATTAACCCAGGAGCAGATGGCATTTTAGATGCACTTGATAATATGCAGAAGAAGTAAAGCAAAATATGAAATTATGACCAAATTAAAAATTCCAGTCACTGATCATGATCATCGGACAGGTGATCAAAAGGGCAAAGTAATTCTGGTAGAATATGGCGACTACGAATGCCCTCATTGCGGAATTGCACATCCGCTGATTAAGCGACTGCTAAAGCAATTTAGCCATGGCTTGCTATTTGTATTTCGCAATTTTCCGCTGCAGGAAGCGCATCCCGAGGCGATGATTTCAGCTCAGGCGGCGGAGGCAGCCAATTTGCAAAATAAGTTTTGGGAAATGCACGATATCATTTTTGAACATCAGGTTAACTTATCTGGTAAGAGTTTGCTTCAAGATGCCAGAAATCTGCATTTATCTATTGACCAGTTCTCAAGAGACTGGAGTAGCAAAGAAGTCATTTCAAAGGTGGAAGCCGATTTTGAAGGTGGAATTCGAAGTGGTGTAAATGGAACTCCTACTTTCTTTGTCAATGGGATCAAACTGGATAGTTATGATGCAAGTTTTGAATCCTTGGCCGATGCGGTAAAAAACGCTGAGTGAATTTTGATAAAGAAACCAATTCATATATGAAGGTCCTCATTCATGCCGATTCGAGTAACCTTACAACAATAGACCATCTAAAGACCATTTTAACAATCGCAGTAATTCCATTTTTTGAATTAGTAATGATTGTAAGATCTTTGCTCTAAAACAAAAACATTTTAAAGAAAATAAATGACAGATAAGCAAATCAAACAGTTTATTCAAGGAGGCATATGGGCGAGCATCGCTCCTGAAATACGCCCAAGCATTACGAGGAATGCAGATGGCAGCATGAAGCCCTTTTATTTAACAAGAGCATTCAAGTATTTTGAAGGCGATATATTTGAACTTGATGTGATAAATTATGCGGATGCTTATGGAAGGGTACCCATTGTTAAGATTCTTATTGAGGGTCATATGACATGGCAAGGAGAGCACCCAATAGCAGTTGGCGCTTATAAGGTGGATTTTGTCGCAGATATCTCATATGAAGTAACGCCATTAGTTCAGGGCTTTGCAGATGCCATGAACCAAGTTGCCAGCAATGGGTTCAAAAAATGGGAATTGAATAATCCGCAAAGTATTTTTAGAAAAGCATTCTTGCCATTCGGCCTTTCGGAGGGACAACTTTTTGCCGAGTATGATTTGGTTTATATATTTAATAACATGATGTTTTGGGGAGCAAGAAACGTAGATGGCCGTGGCTTTAATAAAGAGGAAAACCGACCTACAAACTTGCAAATTCCTTTATTTAGAAATAAATAAATGGCATATTGTAGGCATTATAAAATTGCTCTCGATGGTGAGTTGAATAATGCCCAAACCAAAACTACTTCCATGAGTATCTTGCTGGATGCCTCAGGAAAACTAGACTCGATGAACGCTTCCGACATCAATGAAAACAAAAAGCTCGAACTTCCCGGATCAATAATAGCCATTGGGATAAGAGATTCTATCGGAGTGTTAAGTCCCGGTGCCGTTCGATCGTGTCAGAATATCGTCTTCTGTGCGAAAAGCAATTGATTATTCGCAAACAGGGATACGGCAATTACTGAAGATTTCAAGTTCTCCGAGGCTGGAAGTTCGATCATATTGGATCCTTTGGTAATTTGTACCCTCTTGCTCAGCAATAGTTGACCCGCCATGTTGAACAGAACCACCGTTGCTGCATAACCCTTGTCTACGTTGCATACCAGGTAAACGGGATTTCCGGTTTGCCCGTTGGCCAGGTAGAACGTTTCCTGATTTGCATTCACCGTATTGATGGTAATGGTATTGGAATAATAGGACTGCCCGTTTGCCGTAATGGATTTAATTCGGTAGAAATTGTTACCATAATCAGGCCGTTCATCCGTAAAGGAAAATGCCTTAGGTAATAGGGGACTGGATGGCATAGCGCCATTTACGGCACCGATCTCATTAAAGTCAGTGCCATTCGAAGACTTTTCGATTATATACGACTGGGTATTAGATTGGCTCCTGTCCTGCCATTTCAATAGTATTGACCCGTTGCTATAGATTCCATTCAAGTTCAAATAGGATTCCGCCAATATCGAAAAATCGTCAATACTCAATGGTTTTGTCGTCGTATCGGTGCAGCCATTCCTTTTTTCCGTTACCACCAACTGGTAAGTTCCCCAGACGGTATCGTTGATCGGATTTTGGATGGTTGAAGAAAATCCACCAGGTCCGCTCCAGTTCCATAGCAACCCGTGCGATCCGCCAAAGGGGGTGGCATAATTGCTGGCGCTCATGTCTCCGCCATAGAATTGGAGGTAGGAGAAGTTAGATCCGATGGCTGCAGTGATTGAGGCAACCGGCGGAAAAGTGTCTATGGGTATGACGACCGTATCCGTCCGGGTTGCTGGACAACCCTGGGCCGGAGAGGCGCTTACGATATAGGTACCCGCTTTGTTAATATTGATTTGTGAACTATCCGAATTTGAATCTGTGATATTTCCATTCGCTGTCTGCCAGTTGTAATAACCGATTGTCGTGTTGTTGGTTATCTGTATTGTACCAATTGAACGGTTACAACGAAGGGTATCTGGTTGTAAGGAATAATCCATAACAGGTGTCCTTAAAAATTGCAGGGGCGCAACAAAATCATGCATGTCCGATGTAAAAGAATTGGATGCCCTGGATTTGAAAAAAATATCAGAAAATAAGGATTGGCAGGCACTTAAACCAAATGCAGTATACAAAGCTGGGTCCACGCCAATCCTGGTGAGATTTAAACCTACTTCTATAAATTGCAATGATTGGTATTGGGTTGCCCAAATATCAGAACTATTTTCTGTTCCCCAGGGGGTGGAATAGGTTGTATCTTGGGCTGGTGTACTAGAATAATTCGAAATGCCAGTACCAAAATTTGTAGCGCCTGCTTTAGATAGAATTGAAGCATAACCGAAAGCAGGGGTGGAGCCGTCAAAGTTAGGGCCAAAGTTGAAATATGAGGGAATAACAGTAGTAAAAGTTGCCTGACTTACCCAAATACGGACATCCACGACAGGGGCCGTGCCTGGAGTAAAGTTAACGGCAACAATCATGTCTCCTGTTTGTATGATGTTTCCACTTGCGTCAAACAACCATTGGGTGTGGCCCGCATCAGGTCCGCCACTGGAGAAAGCACCGCTTACTGAATTATAGCTGAAATTATTTTTATATAGTTCTATGTCAAAGTACCTGGATCCTGCTGTTCCTACAGTTGATACTCCTGTGAAAAACCATAATGAATCATGTACATCGGTTCCGTCTCTGCGCATATGGGCAAAAACATCTACGAGATCATCTTTCTCAGGAAAGTTTTTGCTTCCACCCCTCCAATTGACAGGATTATCACCGTTTTTAGAGGCAATGGTAAAACCTGTAGAATCAATCAATGAATTTGCGGCAATATAATCCCTGCCATATACAGCATCCAGCCATAATTTTCCGTTTATTTTGGAATAGAGAGGGACCGACATCCTTTTATTGAATCCTAAATTACTGCCAGCCTGAAGGAGCGACAGGTAAACAGACGCATTGGACGTGTCAATTACATTCTTTCCCGAAGCGGCTGAAGAGAACCAGTCATCACTGGCAATAAGGCCGGTATTCGGTCCGTATTTTACATAGTTGCTGCGCGTATCTCCGTCCACTCCAAAATAGGCGTTGATACCTCCATTATTCAATTGGGCGAAGGTTGGAAGAGGGGCTAAGGCAGCGACAATAAATAATCCTGTGTAGAATGGTTTCATAGGTTGGACGGATTGATGAATCACCGGGCCAGTTCAGATCCAATATCAAATCACAAATTACGCGGATCGGGCATCGAATGCAAAGTAAAAGTACTAAGTAAGGAACCCGTCTTAAAATACAATTCACTGATTGTTAGCTCAGTACATTGGACAATGGGAAAAACTCCGCCAGTGTCGGGGTGGAACATATATTCACGAAATCTTGCCTATTTGGCTAGTGCTGCAGCCTCACGGTATCCACAACCGTTATTTGTCCTAAATTGACCGTAGCAGCGCCTGATGCAGTTTTGTACGTAGTATCGGAGGGAACAAAGCTCAACGAATAATTTCCTGCCGGTACATCACTGATCAAATAATCTCCATTAGCAGTATCTGTGAAGGTGGATGCGACGGTATCCGTTCCTTGTATAGCGAGAACCAGGGTCCGCACCGAGTCCGGAACCACTGCCCCCTCGATATTTCCGCCGGAAGGAGCCAGAGAAATGATGCGAAGAACTGGCTTCAATATATAGTTCCCGCTGTTCCCTGCCTTAACAATCGATTTCCCGGCATCAAAATCTAAGGTTAACCGGTACAGGATCCCCCCGGTGACTAACTGATGTACCTGGACTTTTAAACCCGATTCCTGTCCGCTAGGCGTTTTTAACGCAATTTTTGCTCCTTCCTTGGTGATAATATAATTGTTTTGACCCAAAATCAGGCGGATTTGGCTGATGGTTCCGGGGGGTATGGTGGCATCGGCCAGAAGCGTATCCTTTCCATTGGAAAAAGCCAACAGGTTATAGAGTCCCGGGTGGGCCCCTCCCAAAACAATGGGATTAGTGGTGTCGCTCATGATAATCTGGACCTGTTCCACGTCGACCCAGACTTCACTTACGTCCGGGAAGGGACTGTCTGTAAGCACGACCTGCAGCCTGGGGTTGCCAGCGCTTGAGTTGTTTGAGGTCCTGGAGCAAGATGATGGTAGTATGAGCAAGGAAAAAATAAGGGCCGTAAGGGAAAGGATTTTGAATGTGTGTTTCATGCGGGCTAATTTTGATTAAGATTCAAGTAGATGCGCATCGGTACAGATGGCTACCTATTATTAGCAATTACTATTCCAAATTCATGAATTTTCGGTCTTCGAAGGCCAAACAAAGACTCTTGTCCCCGCATGGGAAATCACCCGCTGTCAGAGTGTACCCGTTGGGTTCGGGCCTCATTTTGTGAGGTTCACGCAATAATTATGGTGCCAGCCGGTTTCAGCCCCAGTTCCTGAAAATACTTGCCGGGGGCGCAGAAGCGGCATGTATTGCCGGCGCTCCAAGATAGCAACCGAACGCTGAATGCTGAGAGACCTGGCCACCGCTACATAATGACCCTTCCGGTTCCACTTGATAATTCGGCATATTACCGCTGCCCCAAAAAGTAACGCCGCTCTCAGAGTTGCAGGGAAGAAAAAGCAAGCTGTTTTGGCGATGAACTTCTTGATATAATGAAATACAAAAGATACAGAGCTACAATCTCTCCCTAAAGGGCATCAGTTATCAAATCCAAGGCCCAAAGAAAAGCTTTCATAATATCTTGATAATTTCAGACTTATATTATTGTCTCATAAAATTCGAGGATCAATTTCTTTTCAATTATTTTATTATTATCTTGTTCAATATCGCTATTCCTGTGAAGACCTTTCGCCTGACATATCTTATCCTGGGTTTGAATATACTAGCTACCTCCTGCAGCATATTTAAGAAAGACAAATCCAGAGAATCTCTTCCCACAGAGAATAAAACAAATTCATTACCACAAGGCCAAAATTATGTAAGCGAATTATCACCATCAGCTCTAAAAAGCCATATAAATCAGGCATTAAAATATTCGCAACAAAACGGATATTCTACTGAATATTGTTTCCTGGTCGACATGGGAATTTCCAGCGGCAGAAACCGTCTCTTTGTTTTAGATATGAAGAAGAATACCTTAGTGCTTGCCGGTTTGGTGGCTCACGGTAACTGCAACAACCAATCCTTGGAACAAGCGAGGTTTTCAAATACGCCCAACTGCGGTTGCAGTTCATCGGGAAGGTATAAAGTAGGTACTTCATACCGTGGCGAATTTGGTAAATCATACCGGCTTTATGGTTTGGACTCGTCCAATTCAAATGCTTTTAAAAGAGGTATTGTCCTACATGCATTTGATCCCGTACCCGACCAGGAAATTTATCCTATGGTTCTTTGTAATAGTTTTGGCTGTCCAATGGTATCGCGTTCCTTTTTAAATAAGCTATCCAGCATTATTGATCGGTCGGAAAAGCCGATTCTTTTGTGGATTTACAAATAAGCTACACGGTGTTGATACAAATTACGGTTCTCGGCTTCTCCCCAGGATGGTATCTACCAATGCCAACTTGTTTATGATGTAATACTCCCGTGCGAATTACATTGTATATTTATCCTTTCGAATTGGGTAGCGTACCAAGAGAAGTATTCATTCGGGTATTCTTCAAATTCAGGAACTAGGAATATTGAATATTAATTGGTTGGGACATAGGTTCATAGCCCGTCCGGTCCGCTTTTAAAGTCTTACTCTCAATCAAAAAGCCCGAAAGTCCTTGAATTACGGGCTTTTTCGATTCATTACCTTCCCAAAGTTTCCCATCTTTTCTCAACATTCAGGTTTCAAATTCGGGTGCCCATTATGAATGGGCAATCAGGGCACCTGAATCCTACTGAAGCCCGTGTTGTTCCCATCTATAGCTTGCAAATCTCGATAGGGTTAATCTACTTATTGCGTTCTCAGATGACACGGAATGACCTTGCTTTTTAGCGCAAAAATGGGTAACCCTAAACGTAATAAATGGGTCAAGGGCAGTGAACTTTCGAGCGATGCATGCATGATAACAGTGGAAACTATATTGAATTAGTTTGAAAAGTTTACGGGGCTGATCACTTAACCCAGTCGGAATATTTCGTTTCCTCAGGGACATCCGTAGGGCTTTCAAAATCCAGACAATAACCGTCAGGGTCATTAAAAGAAACCACCCACATATTGTTCCCCACGAAAGGCTCCCGGATATCAATGCGCCGTGACGTGAATTCGTGATATAAGGCAATTGCATCCGCACATTGAAAGCAGATAGATACTCCATTCCCTCTGAGGCCTTTCTGGTCGAATTTCTCTTGGTCCCTCGGTTCCTGCAGCATTAGGGAAACATCATCACGCTCTAACCAACACCATTCAATTTTGCCGCGAGGGACCCATTTATTAGTCATTGTAAAACCAAGATCATCAATATAAAATTTCATTGAAGCTTCCATATCATGAACCATAAAAAAAGGAACTGTCAGACGAATGTTGGATGAGGATGGCATATCTGATCATTTATAGATTTAATAACAGATAAATTCAACGCAAAGTAAATAATATAGCATAAAATCGATTCTTGACTGCACCAATCCCAAACGATATCCTAAAGGAAGATTTGAGCAAGGATCGCAAAAGGCACCGGCACCAATAAACTTTACATGATATGCTGACGGTTCAACATAATAAATATGCCATTTTCCGGGAAATCCGGATTGTAGCGGAAGCATTCAATTAATATGTACAGAACAGCAACTCACTATATGCCAAATTTATCAAGTTGTAGAAGTGATTAATCGATGAAATAAACTTTTGTCTAAGAACCAATTCGCAACCACAACTGCACTTCCAAAGCCAGCTTAAAAGTATTGGTTCCGTTATTCCAAACGATTATATATATCCCGAGCTTTATCTCCGTCAGCCCAATTTTCGTCTGCTAAGTATTCGGATAGATCACCCAGCAAAAGAAATGGGCAGGTAAAATTTTGTTACTTTACCAATATTGTCTGCTGGCATTGCTACTTTTGTGCATGAGTTCTCTTTTGAAGTTTTTTAGTGCCGTTACTCGAAAATATCAAACTTATTGAACCTTCTTTTTATAGCTAATTTCATTTAAAGGTGGGACAAGCTCTATACCAGTCATAACATCCTTACTAAAAATTAAAAACAAACAAAGTGCAATTAGGAAACTCTATAGTTTATTTCAAAGATTCAGTCAACATGAAGGAAATTAAGAGCGCAACTGTTGCGTTAGTTGTTACTTCTCCTCCTTATTATAATTATATAGAATACGGAAATTTAGGGATAGGAACTGAAAATAAATATGAAGACTACCTAGAGAACTTACGAAAAGTATTTGCTGAGTGTTACAGAGTTTTAATACCAGACGGAAAATTTTGTATAAACATTACAAATATGAAGTCGAGAAAGGCAGTAGAGGGGGTCAGCTTTTTGTATTCAATCATCGCAGACGTTACTAAAATGATGCAAACTTTAGGGTTTTTGTTTTTTGATGAGATTGTCTGGATTAAGGGGAATGCAAATAATGGCGCTCTAAATGGAAAACCACTTTTTGGATCTTATCCATATCCTCCAACTCCAAAGATTTTAGACAGCATTTTCGAGAACATTTTAATTTTTAAGAAAGAGGGAAAACAAATTGAAAGGGTTTCTGTAGAAAATAGAGAGTTGTCCAGATTGACTAAGCAAGAGTGGATTCTATACACCAAGGGAATTTGGCAATTTGAGCACGACAGATCAGATCATCCAGCTTCATTTCCAGAAGAACTACCTAAAAGATTAATCAGAATGTATTCATTCGTAGGCGAAATGGTATTAGACCCATTTGCCGGCACCGGTACAACACTTGCAGTAGCTGACAAATATTTGCGCAAATCAATTGGCTATGAAATATTTAAGGATTACGAGAAAGAGATCCACAAAAGGTTTCAAAAAAATGGCATTCAAGAACTGAAGTTCCCAGAAGAAATTGAATCCGAATAGCTAATGAATACGATTTGGCAGGAAAAGTACTCCGTACCGTTAATCTTGATCCTGGCGAAGTGAAAATGTGCAATGACTTTGCAAGTCGGGTTGTTGGAGAAACTTATAACAGGTTTTCGAAGGGAATCAAGGAAAGAAGAGAAAGAATATTCCTCGACAAACTTGGAGAAACGACTTTCTTTGGATTCCTAACAAATAATGGAAAAAGGCCAATCACTGAGGGAATGTTTGACGTATATGTGGTGAAGGTATTGTGGATCACCATGATTCTACTACGACAGATGGAAGGACTATTTAAGGTGGAGGCGCCTTCGGCAATTGTCGTTAACCCTATTTCATCCCGCTGGGCTTGCGAAACAGGCCAAGCAGCGGACTCGTAGCAAAAGTGGTGACCAATGCCATGATCACCAGCATGGCAAAAATGGCCGGCGACAAAATGCCCAGATCATACCCGACACTCAATACGATTAACTCCATCAATCCCCGGGTATTCATCAGCGCACCCAAGGAGAAACTGTCATTCCATTTTTCCCCAATCCAGCGGGCCGCCAAGGCCGTACCACCCAGTTTACCCGCCGCGGCAGCGAAGGTGATTAACACGCAGACCGTCCAATCGCCAGCTCCATGCAGCAAGGTTATTTGAGTGCGCAGTCCGGTGTATACGAAAAAGAGGGGCAGCAGTAATACCAGACTTAGATCTTCTATGCTTTCAGTCAGCCGTTTTCTAAAAGCGGCATCCGCGGGGAGGATAACGCCAGCCAAAAAAGCTCCGAACAATGCATGGATGCCGATTATTTCCGTTAAATAGGCAGAAAGCAGCAAAAAGATGAACGCCAGGGCCATCCTGCTCCTACCGGCGCTTCCATTACGGGCTAACCGCTTGTCAATTTTATTTAGGACAGGCCTCGCCACCCAGAACATGAAAAATATATAGCTTGCCACGAGGCCCATCGTAAAAAGCATGTTGGAGGAGGAACCCGCCCTGACCAGGGCGATGAGAGCTGCGAACACGCACCAGGCCGTCAAGTCGCCGACAGCCGCGCATCCAATCGCCAGGGTGCCCAGCCGGGTTTGCATCATGTTCTTTTCACGCAGAATCCGGGCCAAGACTGGGAATGCAGTGATGCTAAGAGCGATGCCCATAAAAAGAGCAAAAGAAGAAAAAGGTATACCAGCGGGGGCATAAGATGCATATAGGAAAAGGGATATCCCCGTGCCGAGGATAAACGGGAATACCATACTGGCATGAGCAATGAATACGGCACGGATCGCTTGCTTCATCAGCGCCTGCCATTCTAGCTCCATTCCAATCACAAACATGAAAAGAATCAACCCGATCTGGCTGAGAAACTGCAAATTGCCGAAGGATGATTCCGGAAAGATAAAGTGGGAAACGCCGGGAGATACCCATCCAAGCAGCGATGGCCCTAAGCCAATCCCTGCAAAGATTTCGCCGATTACTGCAGGCTGTCCCATACGACGAAACAAAAATCCCATTATTCGGACTGCAAGGACAATTACTACGATCTGCATGAGCAGTACGGGCAGGGTGCGCCTGAGATTGCTTTGCATTGCTTCTGAGAAATTCTGAAGGATATCCGGGCGCTGGGTCCCAATAGGAGGCAACAGTCTCGCTTGCAAAGTCAGGCCGTGATGCAAAACGACAAATAGTGTTCCACCAAAAATCAGAAGCATGAGAACATATGGTAGGGCACCTCTTCGTTTATTCACCGGCTGATGTTTAGAGCAACGCTAAATTAGGAAATCGACGTCAGGCAGGACTATTTGCAACAGTTTCTTGGAAAAAGAAATGTCATTTTTCCGCGAAAGCGCCAAATCTTCCATCTAGTGCTTCGTTGGAGAGTAAAAAACTTTGTTTTGAGCCTGATCCTGGTGCATGTTGAAATTCCTAGCCTCTTCGGAATTCCATTTTCCCTTACAAATCGCCTTGAACCGTGTTCTGGCTTCAAGAATCAGTTTGACCGGATATCAAAGCTTTACCATCAATACTTTTAGCTGGTACGACAGATCTTATTTGTATGACAGGTGTTGCTGGTAGGTGAAGTATAGAAAAAATAGTCCCAAATACCAAATCAGCCAGGGAACTAGTATGAGTATTAAGAAGAAAAAAATTTGAGGACCTGCCACAATTCCGAATTCTTTGGAATCCTTATCAGTTGCGAAAAGTAATGCACTATAGTTTTAACGGGCTGTTGCTGTACAAATGATATTCGCCCGGGGCCAATGTCGCCGGGTATGCCGTATTAGTAATGGTAATACTTGTTCCGTTCAGGTTATCATACCAGGTGCCTGTCATCGGAAAGTTGATGGTTACGGATTGATTAACGACATCAAAATTGCCAACGACTTCCACCTCAATGCCGTAATTATCAAATAATTGAATGAATTTATAGGCGCCGCCTAAATTATAAGTAAAGCTGGAGGCGGCAAAAACCGGGTTGTTGATTTTATATCTGATCATAGTGGAATACAGCTGATAAAGGTGATAGCGGTTGGCGTCACTCATATACTCCCAATGTGGGGGTTTGTCACCCAGGCGCCCGCCGGTGCTTGAGTCATTGATGCTAATGTCGTACCCTCGCTCGCCAAACTGCCAAAGCATCTTCGGTCCGGGCGAGGAGAGCATAAAAACCGCTCCCAGTTCGCATCGTTTTAGGCCGGTAGCAAGGTCCTTAATATTATAGGAGCCGCTGCTGTTGCCATATTGCTCATTTTTGTACTGCAGTCGTTCCTCGTCGTGGCTTTCAAAATAACACATATTGCCCGTTGGTTGAGTAAAGCCCCAAGAATCATAGAATAAGCCGGTCAAGTCCCAAGAGCCCCCGGAATTGTTATAGCTCATTTCTGCCTGTTCACCGTTACCGCTCAGGTTGCCCCACATCATCATGCCCTGGCTGGCCAGGACACTCTCCTCTTGGTTCACCGCAAAATATTCCAGTATTACATAAAAAGTTGGGTCTATACTTTTCATATAACTATTATACATTTCCCATAAAGCCACTCTGCTGGGGTCATAAGCTGCCCAAGCGCTTTCACTGTTGCCGGAGTTGACCTGGGTATACCCTTTGGCTTCGTCAAATCGGAATCCATCAATATGATACTCCCGCATCCAATATTTCATTACATTCTCTGTATAATACTGTGTTGCCTTGCTCTGGTGGTTCAATTGATATCCCACTGCGTCGGGGTGCATATTCTTAGAATCAAACCAGGGGCTGCTAGAAGCTGGACTATTACTAGTCGCATCCCAATACAACTGAACCATCGGCGACGACCCAAACTGGTCCTCCAGGACTATATCTTGGATAACGGCGATACCCTTGGCATGGCAGGCGTCAATAAAGGCCTTATAATCGTTTTTCGTACCGTAGTATTTGTCCAGTGCAAACATGAAATTGCTGTTATACCCCCAGGAATCGTTGCCCTCAAATTCATTTACTGGCATCAACTCTATGGCATTGCAACCCAAGGTGACGATATAACTAAGGGTGTCTACAAGTGTTTGGTAGCTATGTGTACCGACAAAATCGCGAACCAACAATTCGTAAACAACCAGGTTATTGGGGTTGGGGCGCTGAAAGTTAGCGACTTGCCAGGAGTACGCAGGCTGGCTATACCAGAATGTACTGACGATACCCGATTGCCCAGTTGGGTATGGTTTTAAGTTTGGGTATACGGATGCTGGAATGCCTGGGTCGTATGCCGGATCGAGTACCTTTTCAGTATAGGGGTCGGCCACCTTCAAAGTGCCGTTGATGAGGTACTGGTAGGCATACTCCTTTGCTGGGTCTAGGTTATCGATCTGTACCCACCAGCGTGTCCTGTCAACTGAGTTCTTCATCGCCGTTTGTTGCCAGTTATTAAATTCACCTATCACAGCAACCGAAGTCTTATTTGGAGCATACAAGTTGAAGATGACCGATTTACCTGAATTTATAAACGTGATTCCATCGGTCGACCCGGAAGGTGGGTCGACAGTGTTTTGTTTTTGCGTGGAGAGTCCAGTCTTTTTACATGACGTAACACCCGTAATCGCAACAACCACCAACAGTAAAGTGAAATACGTTTTCATCATAATTCAGATATAAAATTAGGCTTGAAATTTAATTCGATTTTTTGATTAAACAATGGTACCCACTATTATTTCATTTAAGGGAATATGTCTGAAGTTTTGCCTTTTGGAAACGCACTTCCTTTGGTTGTTTTGAGGTTAATTCGGGCATTCTATATGAATTAGCTGAGGCGCAGGTTCAAGACCCATACGGGAAGTCAAATTTGCTATCAAATGTTCAGGATCCTTTATTCAAAAGGGTTCCCCATTTCTTCCCTTAGCAGTAATCCATAATTTTTCGTAATTTGTATCAGCAAGATCTCCATAATTCCAAAAATGTTTCAAAGTGGCAGCTCACGCCGACGTCTATTTGTATGAATTGGTTGGTCAAATTGTCGCGCACTGAGTGAGTCACCTTCGATGGCATTTAAAGAGACAATATCAACATTTTTGCCAATTAAGGCGTATACACGCTAGTCGTATTTATTTTCTTGCTTGCATTGACCCTTCGAGGAGATTCCGGGCTGTTTGTTTTCAAATACCTAGATAGCGATTTGTCCATTATTATTACTGGTGGAGAAAATATATACTGAAAAGAAAATCTTTAAGCATTGAAATATTCGATTCTTGCTCTTATCTATGCCTTTTTCATCGGCTCATCTGCTTTGCTGGCACAACCACAGGCATTTGAATTACTAAGAATTAAGAACAAATGGCAGAATATCCCTTATGCAAGTTTGTCGCAATCGCAAAAATTGGATATTTATTTGCCCGATCAAGGCGACGGGCCCTTTCCAGTCATCATTAGCATCCATGGAGGAGCTTTTATGATGGGCGATAAAGAAGACTTGCAGTTGAGGCCCATGTTACGGGGACTAAAAAGAGGATATGCCGTTGCATCCATCAACTACCGGTTAAGCGGGGAAGCGCTATTTCCTGCAAATATCAATGATGTGAAAGCAGCGATACGATGGATAAAGGCAAATGCAGCAAAATACAAATTAAATCCTCAGAAGATTGCACTCTGGGGCGGTTCTGCAGGAGGCAATTTATCAGCATTGGCAGGCACTTCAGGTGATGTAAAAGAATTGGAAGATTTGAACCTTGGCAACGCCGATCAATCCAGCCGTGTACAGGCTGTAGTAGATTGGTTCGGTCCTACCAATTTTTTATTGATGGATGAGCAATTGAAGGAAACAGGCAATGGAAAGCCTGATCACAGTAAGGCCAATTCACCGGAATCAAGATTATTTGGGCAAAGTATTACGGAGATCCCTGATAAGGTGAAGCTTGCTAACCCTGAGACGTTTATAAGTAAAGACGATCCCCCGTTCCTGATCATGCACGGTAGCAAAGACCAATTGGTGCCTACTCAACAATCCATTCAATTTGCAGAAAAATTAGAAAAAGTGCTTGGAAAAGACAAAGTGAACCTGGTGCTTCTGCCAGGAGTTCATCACGGTGGTCTTGAGTTTGAATCAGAAAAGAACATAGACATCGTATTTTCTTTTTTAGATAACATTCTGAAATAAATCGCCGCTTTCTAAAAAGTTGCATTCAATTAGATCGGCAAAGCATTCCTTCGTCCGGTTAACTCCTCGCCGCAATTTCGTCTCAGCTGCTAAAGCGATTCGGCCCAGCCGTCTCAAGGAAAGTTGATTCGATTTCGATCCTGCTAACCCTTGCAGTTTGAAAAAGGGCCTATCAATTTGAAAAGCATTGCGGGCGATTGCCAATTATCCTGGAGAGGATGGGCAATTTTAATCCGTTGAGGAGCAAATTATTAGCCGCTTAGACTTGTCATAAGCCCAAAATGGCTTGTGCTTTGGCTAATCCTCATGAAATAATTACCTCAGCTATGATTACGCAATATGAAGTGCCCAGTCAATTCAAGCAGCGATTGCCTGCTTTTTCATCCCTGCCGCAACTGGTGGCCTTAAATATGAATATCTACAAAGAATTGCAACAATTTTCAGCCTATACCAAGCACGCGATCAATCACCATAATTATTTGCTAGCTAAAAAATGCTTCCGCATGGCAAATGATTTGCATGCTCAAGGGGATACTATCGTCCGAAACGCAATTGAAAACATTTTTGTCTTTTCCTTTTCCTCCCTTCTGCAGCAGGATAGCGTTGAAAAATTAATTCTGAAATCTCTAATTCCCGACACCTTGTATTCACTTTATTTAAAGCAAATCGATCAAAGCGGTTACTAATGTCTCGGATTGCATTTCATGTAAAGTAAACATTTCCACGGATCGCATAGTTGCGATAATAATTTCCTGCATAGGTTTGTTCGGGCCTGCAAGTTTCAGCACAGACTCGGGTAGGAAGATTACAAGCATACGCAAAAGTTCTGGGTGCTGCTGTTAGTGGACTGGTTGCACAATAAGCAAAAGATTTCTTATAGCTAAATAATCATCACAGTCACTATTGCTTCCCCAATTTCGCGGTTTGTTATGACCAGATGATTCAGGATTTCTCTCCCCGCACGCGCATTGGTTGGGCTACATTTGCCTATACCAAGGCAATCGTTTTAGCAGTTCCGTTTGCAAATCGACTTTCAACTAATTAGGGCTGGAATAGCTAACCCAGCTTGGATCCCGAAAAACGAATAGAGGATTTATCCAAAAAATAGTGTTCTTACTGACCATCCTGAAAGAGGATTTCGTCAATTCTAATAGCCTTCAAAGCGGATAGGCGCTCTTAGAACAAATTCCTGTGTTCGTAGCAATCTTTCCGTGGTTCGCCTCATTTTTAGCGTTTTATTTTTTTTATGGAGTAGGTTTGTGCCGTTAAACAGAAATTGTCCAAAAGAAGCTGCTTCTATCAAAGTAAAATGATTTATACCATGAATAGTCTAAGATGCCATATGCCATGGCTAACGGCAGTAAACGTTTTCATAATAACATCCGTTTTCCCAGCAAAGGAATGTATCGCCCAAACCCTGCCCCATACATCTTTGCTTGCACTTTCAAAAACAGACCACAAGCTGGCCATAGTTGATCCCGTTACGTTAAAGGTCGTTGCTCGCATTCCTGTTGGGGAAGACCCACACGAAGTGATCGCCTCTACGGACGGAAGGATAGCCTATGTTTCCAACTATGGCGGCGGAAGTTTACATGAACTGAATATAATTGACTTAGTTGAACAAAAACCTTTACTCAACATTGATACAAGACCGCTGTTTGGACCGCATGGTCTGACATACGTAAATGGAAAGGCATGGTTTACTGCGGAAGGTTCTAAATCTATAGGTCGCTATGACCCTACAACAGGAAAGCTTGATTGGAGCATGGGAACGGGTGAGGACAGGACACACATGATCTATGTTACTGGCGACGGAAAAAAGATTTATACAACAAATGTTTCGTCTGGGACTGTCAGCATCCTTGTTGATACGCTTATCAAGCCTGGACAATATGCGCCACCTAATGCTAAGCCGCGGGAAGATTGGAATCAAACGGTTGTCCCGGTTGTTAGGGGTTCGGAGGGATTTGATGTTTCGCCAGATGGGCTTGAGTTATGGACCGCATCAAGTGAGGATGGGACAATTTCCATCATTGATCTCGAAGCGAAAAAATTGGCAGTCAAAATTAATGCTAAGGTTCTAGGTGCTAATCGGCTCAAGTTTACACTGGATGGCAGCCTCGTATTCATTTCAAGCCTCCAAACGGGGGAATTGACCATTTATAACGTCAAAACACGTACGGAATTGAAACGACTTAAAATCGGTCATGGCGCAGCAGGGATTCTTATGGACCCGGATGGCTCACGTGCATTTGTTGCTTGTTCAGCTGATAATTTTGTGGCTGTAATAGGCCTCAAGACGTTAGAAGTTACGAGTCACATTGATGTCGGTGGAGTACCTGACGGTCTTGCATGGGCAATTCGACATTAGCCTCTTAAATAAATCCGAAAATCCTATGTTTTCCCGGTAACAATATGATTCATAAATTCTTAGATGCGATTGCCATTTTGCAAGATTGAGCTGTTGAATCACAAATTGGCCAACAAACAATATAAGTGGGGGCGCAAATAAATTGTCCCTAAAGATCGACTCTGTATGGTGGTAACGCTCTGCGTGGTCAGGTTTAATATCTCTCAGCTTGTTGCGAGATAATTTATTCTATATCCTGACAATCGATGGTGAAATTGAATCGCATCATTATATCGCAAAAAACCGCCCAAAAACCATAAGATCTTACTCAGTCCTTAAATTCTTCACTGGGCTGGCGAATGCAGCCTTTACAGCCTGGATGGCAACGGTAAATAATGCTATCACCAATGCAATAGCAGCCGCCAAGAAAAATATCCACCAGGAGATCACAATCCGGTATGCAAAATTTTGAAGCCACACATGCATAGCCAGCCAGGCTATAGGCGAGGCGATTATCAGAGATATGAAATCCAGCAGCAAGAAGCTTTTTGACAAAAGTAGGACGATGCCCTGTGTGCTCGCGCCCAACACTTTTCGTATTCCAACTTCCTTTTTCCTGCGTTCAGCTGTATAAGCAGCTAGGCCAAACAAACCAAGGCATCCGACAAAGATGGCGATGCAGGTAAATATCTCCACTAGAACTTTTAGCTTGTCCTCCGCCTTATACATTTGAACGAAGTTCTCGTCCATAAAATTATATTCAAGCGGGTATTCAGGTGAAAACTGGCTCCATACCTTCTCCACGGCTTTTATAGAATTTTCAATTCCGGATGTCTTTAATTTTACGGCTACCTTCCATGCTGCGTGAGGAAAAATCTGAAGCACAGCCAATTCTACTTTATCATACAAGCTTTTGTAATTAAAATCTTTAACAACGCCAATGACAGTACCAATTTTAAGCGAGTCGGGGTTGCGCGCCCCCCAAGGGTTCCATGCGAGCTCTTGACCAATCGCTTTAGCCGGCGTACCGAATCCTAGTTGTCTTACAGCCGTTTCGTTAATGATGAATGCCTTGTCTTTATCAGTCGCCATTTGTCTCAAGAAACCCCTGCCAGCTATCACATTAAGGCCAAGCGTCTTGATGTAATCATAATCAACCATCAGTTGCGTGGCGAATTGTTTTTCCCATTTGCCATTTTTCCTCTGCAAGACTTCGTCCCCGGCCACTGCATCCCCAGGAAAGCCATAGCCAATAGAAACAGCAGTCACCCCTGGCGCCTGCAATAACTGATTCTTAAAAGCATCTGTATTCTTAAACATATCCTCACCGCGCATAGGAAAGAACATTATTTCTTCCCTGTTAAAGCCAAGGTCCTTGTGGTGCAGGTAGCCAACCTGATTGAAGACCACCATGGCACTAATAATTAATAATGCAGACAACGTAAACTGCGATACGACCAGTGCATGGCGAAGCCAAGAGCTACGGGTTTTCCCGTAACTAGCATTTTCTTTCAATACTATGACCGGTTTAAAAGATGACAAGACAACAGCAGGGTAAAAACCCGCTGCAATGCCGGTTACGACTCCGAGTACAACCAATATCGCCAAAATCGCCGGGTTGGTAAGGAAAAATATACCAATCTGCTTGTCGGTAAAGCGGTTAAGCCACGGCAACAGCAGTATTACCAGTCCTGTTGATAGTATCAGACTTAGACCACTGAACAACACGGTTTCCCCGGTAAACTGCAATAGGAGTTGCTTTTTGCTCGCACCAATACTTTTACGCACGCCGACCTCTTTCGCCCGTTGCAACGATTTTGCGGTAGCGAGGTTTACAAAATTAAAACAGGCAATCAATAGGATAAATCCAGCTATGACAGTCAAAGCCCTGACGTAGGTAATATTACCGCGACCTTCCACATCAAATTTGAAGTTGGCAGAATGCAGATGAATATCTTTCAGGGGTTGGAATATCATTTTATTGGATGACCGGGAGTCGTTCAAAAAAGCCTTCGATCTCTGGTCAACTAATTCCTGAAATTTTTTCTGGAGCGCCTGAACATCCGTCCCGGGTTTTAATTTTGCATAATTATAAAATTGCTGCCAACCCCAGCTTTGCATGCGGTCCGCCGGCACCTGCGCGGCCGCAAGTGGCATAATATAATCGCACAGTAGATGAAACTTTGCATTTTTCTTAAACACCCCATTCACAATAAACGACTGCTTATCCACCAAAAGCTGCTTTCCCAGCGGGTTATCCGGTCCGAAAAAGCGTTCAGCCAAATCCTGAGAGAGGATAATCGATGAAGAGTTATCCAGTGACTTAAACGGGGTTCCGTGCGTAAACGGAATCTCAAACACTTTAAAAAAGCTGGAGTCTACAAAATAGCCACTTTGCTCGTAAGATTTTATTTTTCCTATTTCAAAAAGTCTTTTGATTTTAGGCAGCATCATCACCCTCGCAGCTGACTCAACCTCAGGAGATGCACTCAGCAGTGTCGGAGTGATCATGGGAGAGCCAACAGCCAGGTCTGCTGTCTCCTCGTTGCTTGTAAAATGATCGTATATCCGGTATATTCTGTCGCCCCCGGGGATGAATTTATCATAGAGGTACTCGTCCTGCACAAACAGGCCGATTAAGATGCAAGCAGTCAATCCTAATGTTAGCC
>Ga0207040_1010_pt1 | contig 62401 bp, 49 predicted proteins | sample Alteio_BWMinCont_72_FD_153279 | JGI IMG/M metagenome (GOLD analysis project Ga0207040, IMG submission 153279) | Enriched cells from forest soil in Barre Woods Harvard Forest LTER site, Petersham, Massachusetts, United States -... | ecosystem: Environmental > Terrestrial > Soil > Temperate forest >... | reverse complement strand
CGAACCGGAATTCGATCCGGTGATCACCTGCGGGAACGGCCATGCCCCGCAGCAGGTAATCCACGCGGAAATAGTCCGTTTTCTTCCCGTCCAGGTAAGCGTTCCATCCTTTGTCGTAATAGATTTCGCTGAAAACGACAAACTGATTGCTTTTAGCCGCAAATGCGTAGCTCAGCTCGTCGTTGCGATTGTCCAGGAGCCGCACCCGCGCACTGCTGTCCCATACCGGCTGGAAGGGGACCTTCGAAGCAATCCCGGAACGTAAAATCGCCGTATCGCGAAGGTTCATGCTGTCCAGCGCTTGCATCTCTGCATCGGCGTTGGGCACAAAATTCAACCCCTTCACCAACCAGCATGGGCCATATGCGCTGGGATTCCGGTGCGCTTCGGGTTGTCGGGATGTCGAATTGGCTTGGATGAAATATCGGGTATTGAGCATATTGAACACCGACAAGTTCCCCTTGGATAATTGCTTTTCGATTAAGTCTTGATAAAGCCCCAGCTTCGCCGGCGAATACCCACCGACGGAGTTAAACCGATAGGATGACCGCGAATCGTTGAAAGGGCCTGAGCCACCGGTCTCATCAAAAACGCGAAAACTCTTGTCCGGATCCGCCATGATCTGCTGGTCTGCCATCGTGGGGGCAAAAAAGGATTCCACGTCCACGGGATCCAGGAAATTATCCTCGTTCATGAATTTTCGGTCTTCCGCGATCAAATCAAAAGAACTCAATAAAATCAGGCTGATCAGCAAGGGAAGCGCCTTGATCTTTCCCCGGAGAAAAAGTCCTGTAAGGACCACGGCCAGGGTAAGCAGGATGAAACTCCGGAGCAGGTCCTGGATAAATATCGATTCCCGGTCCTGCTCCATGGCCTTAACTATCCCATTGGCTTGCGCATTGGCCTGCTGCTGCATTTCTGCGGTCGGTTGGCTGCCCCGGGCCATTTGTTGGACGGTTCCCCGGACAAAGTTCTGGTGAAACGCATCATCATGGGGCCCCTTGAAACTCGCGACGGCGTAATAAAGAAGAGCCAGTACCAGAAAACCCCCGCAGACCAGGCAAACCGTGCGGAATTTTTTCCAGATTATTTCCTTGGGTTCTGCGCTGCGCAGGAATTCGTCCAGGCCCAGAGCGCCGAGCAAGGGAAGGGCGAGCTGCGGCATGACCAGGGCCATCGATGGCGACCGGAAACTCTTGTAAAAGGGAAGATGATCAAATAAAAAGTAATTGAATACGGAAAAATATTTTCCCCAGGCCAGCAGGATCCCCACGACTGCCGCAGCGATCAACCATTCCTTGTGCCAGCTCTTGGCAAATGCGATTCCCAGAATGAATAGGAATCCGACAATCACGCCCAGGTATACGGGTCCCGCCTGGATGGGCAAAGCTCCCCAATAGGGGCTTTCATTGGCAAACTGCAGCGCCCGGTCTTCTGGCCAGCCAATCTCTTCCAGCTTGTCCGCCAGCTTGGATTCGTCCGGAAAGGGCCGCGCGAGATTGCCATCCCCATAGGCGCCCGGCACGTAAAGCGTCAGGGTTTCCCCGATGCCGTAAGAATAGTCAAACGCATAATCTTTGTCCAGGCCGCCCTTGGTTTTGTTCTGTGCATTACCGGACAACTCGGATTTTCCTCCCCGCATGGTTTCCGTGGCATACTCCCGGTCCGGCAACAGGACATTGGCATAAGTGCAAAAACCTATTGCAGAAGCCAAAATCACAAAAACCAACGCTTTCAACGCTTCCGGCAACGCCTTCTGCTTCCAGCTGCGAATAAAAAAGATGATCGTGATCAAGCCGACGATCAGGCAGGTATAGTAAATGATCTGGATGTGCTGGGTCATGCTGGCCTGGAGTCCAAAGGCAATGGTCATCATCGCAGCTCCGGTCCAATATTGCTTCCGGTAAACCAACAGCAGGCCGGCAATCACTGCCGGGCAAATTCCGATCGCCAGCATTTGGGTTACATGTCCTACTGCGATGATGATCGGATCGAAAGTCGAATAGGCAAATCCGATGGAAGACAGGAATCCGATCCAGGGATTGATGCGAAGGATCTGGGTCAGCAAATAAAAGCAAAGGGCGGCCACAAAAAATAATGCGATCGGGTTATAGGGATCCATTCCTAACGTGAGAAAGTAAGCCAGGTAGTTGACGACGTTCAATTTGATTTCCTTATCACCCAACTTGAGCAGGGTCGTCTCCCGCATTTGGATCGTATAGGTCGGCATTCCACCGAAAAGGCTTTCCGTCCACAAAGGAAAATGCCCGTATTTTTCTTTATAGTCGTTGGATTGCTGAACCATGCCTTTATGGCCGATAACGTCCGTCTGGTTTAATACCTTACCATCCAGGCTGGGCTTGCAATACAGCACGGACACAGCCAAGAAGGCGGTAACCGCGAGGGCGTGCGGGAACCAGTTTTTTGCCAGGCGGTAGGTGTAGAATAACGCCAGGAGGAGGAAAAGAAAATCCAGTGAAATCAACAACGGTAGGGAGTCAACGAAAAGCCAGCATAGGACGGCAGCCAGGATGAGTAAGATCGGAACCACTTTTCGCACCCAGGCGGCATTCATATTATTTTGTGGAATTATTCCCGGCAAAATAATGGCTTTTTGATCAGAATAGCTGATTTTTGGAAAAAAAGCAGCCTAAGTAGAATACCAGCGGATCAGCTTGCTGATTGTCGCTTTTGCCAACAAGTAAGCGGGCGATCTGTTTTTTTTCGTCATCCCTCCAACATAGGCTATGCGAGCACTCCGGTTCTTGTCGCGGGTTGCCCTTATTTGCAATCTTTGCTTTCTCTGTACGGGAATAATTCTCTGGATCAGGAATCCTCCCGAGGGCCAGTTGATCGTACTGGTCATCATCATTGGCTATGTGCTTTCTGGCCTCATCAATGCCATCATCGGAATCTGGTATCTGCTGGCCCTGCTGACCGGGAAGCGGTTTTGGAATTCGGTACCAAAATGGTTGATCATCGTCAACAGTTTATTCATCGTCCTGCAGGTCGTGCTGGTATCCCGAGGAAACTGAACGTTTGTAATCAGTATTCCAGCAATTTCTTTTCCATCACGTAATCGTTCATGAAGAAGCCCTGGCCAATGTCGATGTCTTCCTGGCCAATTACAGCAAACCCGAGTTTCTCATAAAACTGCCTAGCCCGGTTATGGCGATTGACATTCAATCGCAAGGCGGTGGCCCCTTCCTGTCCTACTTCTTCCAAAATAAAGTCAATCAAAAGCCTACCCAATCCTTTTCCCTGGCGGTCGGTGGAAACGTAAATTTTATGCAACTTGAATAAGGTGGAATCCGGCAAACGGGAGTAGGAAGCAAAGCCTACTGCTTCGTCTGCATCTTCCAAAATAAAAAACAGGTGTTTGTCTTCGACCATCTGCCGGCTGAGCGAATCCGGACTGTAAATGAGCTGGATCATGTATTCAAGCTGCTGCGAGCTCAGGATATTGGCGTAAGTGGACGGCCATATTCGCTGCGCCAGATAGCCGATGGTAGGAATGTCCTCAAGGCCTGCGGAACGAATGGAAAAGGGAGAATCCATATGCCGGGGATAAAATTAAGGGTTTCCGATTTCCCGGATTGTCTCTGCGAGATCCGATGGATGCAACCGGAAACTGTTTGCTTATATTGCAAGGCAAAGGGATGGGAACCATGAATAAGCGAGATTTAGGCAGGTCGGGTCTTTCTATAGGCCCCCTGGTGCTGGGCGGGAATGTATTTGGCTGGACCACAGATGAAGCCCGCTCATTTCAGGTCCTCGATGGATTTATCGACGCCGGTTTCAACCTGGTGGATACCGCAGATGTCTATTCCCGATGGGCTTCCGGCAATAAGGGCGGAGAATCCGAGACCGTCATCGGGAATTGGCTGAAGAAAAGCGGGAAAAGAAACCGGGTGCTGATTGCTAGCAAAGTGGGCAAGGAGATGGGTCCGGGAAAGAAAGGGTTGTCGGCCAAATACATGACCGGCGCCCTGCACGATTCATTAAACCGCTTGCAGACCGATCATATTGATTTGTATCAGGCCCACGAGGACGACCCGCATACTCCGTTGGAAGAAAGCCTGGAGGCGTTCAGCCAATGGATCAAAGCAGGTAAGATACGCGCAATCGGAGCCTCAAATTTTACCGCTGCCCGCCTGGAGGCCGCGCTGTCCGTTAGTGAGCTGCACAAAATACCCCGGTATGAGTGCCTTCAACCACAATATAACCTCTGCGAACGTTCGGGGTTCGAAAATGAGCTGCAACCAATTTGTGAGAAAAATCAGGTGGGCGTCATTGTCTATTATGCCTTGGCCAGCGGTTTTCTGACGGGCAAATACCGAAGCGTGGCCGATTTAGGAAAAAGCGCCCGGGGTCAGGGCATCCGCAAATACCTCAATGGCCGGGGATTTCGCATCCTGGGAGCGCTGGATGAAGTAAGTGCGAGATATCAGAGCGCCCCGGCAACCATCGCGCTCGCCTGGCTCATGCAACGGCCCGGAGTTACTGCGCCGATTGCCAGTGCAACCAGTCCGGAACAATTGCAGGAGCTCGTTCGAGCGGCAGACTTGCAACTGGAACCAGCCGCCGTTGCCCTCCTGGATCAGGCCAGCGCCTGAGCCAATCAGTGGCCCGTAATATTCCGGAGATAAAGGAACTCGGGCCCGGCTTTCCAATTGATTGCGGATTTATTCAGGATTGGTCCCAATGAAAAATTGCCCAGGATGAGGTCGGTCTTACCGTCCCCATCCAGGTCGGCGGCCGTCATCGTGAGCCACCGGCCCAGTTTGGCTTCCGGCAGGCTATAGGGTATAAACCGAAAATTGCCTTTATTTTCCAGGTACACAAATCCTTCTTCGGGTTGGCGCTGGTAATCGGCAAAAAAAGAAATCGTCGCGATGTCCAGATTCCCATTGCCTTGAAAATCGCGCGCAATCGCTTTGTAACAGCCGTTGATCGGAAAGAAATACCGCTGATGAAAATGATTTTTTCCGTCATTGAGGAAAATGTAAACCCCATGATAGGGCTTGAGCACCTGAGAAAAGTCGGCATTATCGCCGCAGGTATACAAAATATCGGGAAAACCGTCCTGGTTGAAATCCGCCAATTCAAAATAAGATGAACCGAATATCGGAGGAAATCGTAGTACTTCCTGCTGATCGAATTCCCCATGGCCTTTATTGGTGAATAAAAAAATCCCTTCGTCGCCTTGGGCGAAAAGCACCCAGAGGTCCGGAAGACCATCGTGGTTATAATCCTGGACCCAGGCTTTTATCGCCCCCGGCTGCGCCCGCAAAAGATGGCGTTGGAATTTGCCCTTGCCCAGGTTTTCCATCCAGCACAATTCCCCCCGGAGATTGCCAAATTCGCAAAGCAAATAATCCGGCCGACCATCCTGGTTCAGGTCGACTTCGGTTACCTGAACGGGCCTGGCCAGACTGTCAAACAGGGGTTTTTCGAGTTGGAGACCACCACCCGCTGTTCTGCGGATCTTTCGCACACTGCCTAGGCGGGCATTGTTTGGATTGAGAATTCCAATATTGCAAATAGTCATTTCCTGGGCTCCGGTGAGCAGGTCAACTACAGCCCCCGGAGTCGGCAGGCTGTCGACCAATTTCATGTCAGGGGCAAACCGGAACAGGTTATGGCTGGCGGCGTCCCCGACCACCAGGGTCCTGGGTCGGGTGTTGCTGTCCACGGCAACCAGGCAGGTGATCGGCGCAGCAGTATGAAAGACGGGTATCCGGGCCTCGAAAAATGGCAGTCCCATGTGGATGGGAACCGGCCGATTCTGTCCCGGCAAACTGTCCGGGGATATCAAGGCATAGTAATCCAGGATATGCCCCCAGTCTGCGGTGGACAGCAGGGGCTGACTCGGATAATAATTGCTGCCGACAAAACGGTCTCGGGCACTGGAGGGATAATCCCTGCCATGATAATAAAATATGCCCAGCCGGGGTCCCATCGCCGGCAGGATGCCATTGATCCAGCTTTTGCGGTCGGCCAGACCGGGGTCTGGTTTCAAATGGCAGGCCGAACAATAGATTGCCGCCAGTTCTTTACCCTGCAGCACGCTGGAATCCGTGAGGTAGGAGGTAGATTCTGCACCGGATCGGCGATTGTAATGGTCGCCGATCCAAAGCAAAAAAAGCAGGACCAGCATGGTGAGTCCGATGGTGAGCACTCTGCTCCATTTCATGGTAGCCGTTTGAAATAGCTGATAGGGGATCCTCAACCGGTTAGCCCGGGACGCTATTCGAAGCCGTTGCGGAACGGGTTGCCTAAACGGAAGAAGATAAGCGAGCGTGCCGGCAATCATAGGGCAAATGAGAAGATCGGGGCAATGACTTGATGAAAGGGGGATCAGCATTCGCTCAGGCCCAAAGGAATATGGACTGCCAGGCCGCCATCGGATGTTTCCTTGTATTTACTGTTCATGTCCTTGGCCGTGTCCCACATCGTTTGCACGACCGCATCCAAAGACACTTTGGCAAAATCCGGGCTGCTCTGCAGCGCGAGTTGGGAGGCGGTGATGGCCTTGATGGCGCCCATCGTATTCCGCTCAATGCAAGGCACCTGCACCAGGCCGCCGATGGGATCGCAGGTGAGGCCCAGGTGATGCTCCATCGCGATTTCCGCGGCCATCAGGCTTTGCCTTTGCGTCCCGCCCAGGGTTTCGGTCAAAGCGGCCGCAGCCATAGCCGAGGAAACGCCGATTTCGGCCTGGCAGCCGCCCATGGCAGCCGAAATCGTCGCCTGCTTCTTGAATATGCAGCCGATTTCTGAGGACGTAAGCAGAAACTGGGCGATTTTTTCCGGCCCGATTCGCGGATGAAAGCATACCAGGTATTGGAGCACGGCCGGAATTACGCCGGCCGCGCCGTTGGTAGGTGCGGTGACCACCCGGCCAAAGGAGGCATTTTCTTCGTTGACGGCCAGCGCAAAACAGCTCACCCAGTCCAGAATATATCCGAAGTCGCGGCCACCGGAACGGATGGCTTCGATCCAACTGACATAGTCTGAATAGATTCGCCCGGCGAGCAGTTTCCGGTTCAATTCAGCCGCCCGGCGACGGACCCCAAGTCCACCGGGCAGCTGGCCGCCGGTCTGGCATCCTCGGTACATGCAATTTTGCATGACTTCCCAAATCCTGCTGATCCGGGCGCGGGTTTCCGCTTCCGGACGCCAGGCATTTTCGTTTTCCATCACCACTTCTGAGATGGACAGACCGGTCGTCATACACCAATGCAACAGGTCCCGGGCCCGGTCGATGGGGAAAGGAGGTTGGGTTCGGCTTTTGGCAGAAGCATGCTCTCCTTCCTGGACCACAAAACCGCCCCCGACCGAATAATAGGTTTCCCCCCGCTGGGTTCCATCCTGCAGGATAGCCAGAAACCGGAGGCCATTGGGATGAAACGGGAGACTTTCTGAAAAGAAGAATTTGAGGTCAACTTGGGGATCAAACGGAATGTCAACCCTACCGTTGAGCTTCAGGCGTTGCGTGCCTTTGATTTGCTCCATCCGTTGCTGGACTTGATCCACCGGGAAGGTCTCGGGATCCTCGCCACCCAGGCCCAGCAACAAGGCGATATCGGTACCGTGCCCTTTCCCCGTTTTGGCCAGGGATCCATAAAGAAATACCTGCAGCCGGCGAACAGACCGTAGCTGACCTTCCTTTTCCAGGGAATCCAGAAAACGCTGGGCCGCGCGCCAGGGCCCCAGAGTATGGGAGCTCGAGGGGCCGATACCGATTTTGAAAATGTCGAGGATAGAGAGGGCTTCGTATGGCAATAGATCGGCTTTCTGCAAAGGTACTCAATCGGTGCCCGACCAGAAGAAGCAGGAAAGGCTTAGGAAAAAAAAGCCCTGAAATAATTCAGGGCTGGCTTAGCAGGTAGTTCATGGTTACTGCACATGTAAAAGCGTTATATCAAAAATCAAAATCGAATTCGGCGGTATATCGTTGTTTCCGCTGGACCCGTAACCGAGGGTAGGCGGTAAATACAACATGATTTCTCCTCCGGTCTATATCAGGGTGATGCCTTCCTGCCATCCGTCGATCAGCCGATTCATGGTCGTTACAAAATTCTGCTGCTGATCAAAGACCGATCCGTTAACCAGGGTTCCTTTGTAAGAAACCGTTATTTGGGAACATGGTCCGGGACGGCTACCCATGCCCGGATTGATGATCGCGTAATAAAACCCCCGGGGATCCACGCTGGCCGCGATGCCCGCAGAGTCGATGAAACTCTTCAGGCTGTCCTGTTCAACGAGGGGGGCGGCCGTACTGTCTGATTTTATGCTGCACCCTCCGTTTTTCTTAGCGCACGAACCCAAAAACAACAATGCCCCAACTAAGCACAGGATAAGGATGCGCATGAGTGTAATTTTGGAAAGGCTGAGGCACCCTACCATAGACAAAACTTAATTTTGAAAAGCTGCAAGGCCTTAGTCATTTTCTTTCCCCCGTTCCTCCTCTTGCTGACGAAGCAATAGAGCGCGGTAGCGCTGCTCGTTCCTATCCCAGCGGTAGCGTTTGTAGAAAACTGCCGTAAACCCGGCAATCAGGAAAACGCCCAGGAGCAGGACGGCTGGGCTAAATTCCTGGCTCCGGGCTTCCATATCTGCCCGCTGGTACCATCCGGACAGAAAGTTCAGCAGGATCGGCAGGGCAAACAGCAGACCCACCGGCATCCCGAGAAGGAGTTGCCGGTCCCAGCGTCCTAAGCGGTCCCGGTTAGCTTCCCAATATGCGATAAATGCCTTTTCTTTCTTGTCCAGCATGGGCCTTCGGATGAACTGCTAAGGTACGCCGGCGCCAGTTTTGGAGGCAAAAATAGAGCTGGCCTGCATAATTATTTGGGGTTAATTTCGTTGCAGTAATTGTCATTACCTTGCATAAAATCCTCTGGCCTTGAAAATACCTTTGTTGTTAACCCGGTACTTATACCAAAACAAGAAGTTAAGCCTGCCTGGGATCGGGCGATTCAGCTTGGATCCGGCGGCCATCCTCCCCGGAGAGCATGACCGGGAACCGGAATCTGCCGCGCTGGGGATTGAGTTCAAGAATGAAGAGGTGAAGAGCCCGGACGATGACCTGATCGAATACATCCGGGTGAATACCGGCAAAATGAAGTCCCTGGCGATTGCTGATTTATATTCCTATATCACGCTCGGAATGGAGCTCGTCAATATTGGCAAGCCATTTTATCTGGAAGGAATTGGGACCCTGACCAAAAATAAGAGCGGCCTCTTTGATTTTCTTCCGGGTTCTTACAGCAATTTTGCCCACGAGCCGGAAGTATACCCCAAACAATCGAAAACAGAAGGAAAAAGGACCCCGGTCCGGGATCCGGAATTTGAATCCCGCGGGCAGTCCAATCCCATGCGGAAAAGCCTGGTAATCGCCTCCATCGTCATCGGTCTGGCAATTATCGGCTGGGGAGGATATAAATTGTCCAAAAAAGGGGAACCCCTGCAACAGGAGAACTCCTCGGCCCTGGCCCCCAAAGACAGCGAAGCCAGCCCGGCGGACAGCCTCAGGGCATCCACCCGCCCAATAGCCGACAGCAACCTAGCAACCAAACCCGCAGTTTTGCAGCCTGTCACGAAAAAAAAAGCAGACTCGGTACAGTATAAGTTCGTGATCTTGGAGACCTACGATAAGGCGCGTGCGCTCAAACGCTACAATCAATTGCTTTCCTACAATCTGAAGATTAACTTATTCACGCGGGATTCCAGTTTCTTTAAGGTCTTTTTCAGGTTTCCTGCACGAAACCGGGATACCGCCCGGATTAAAGATTCCCTTAATACGGTCTACGGCCATAGCATCATCATCGAAAGATAATCCCATGTCGCAGGATGCCGCCTATTGGATCCGGACCCTGGGCCTGACTTCGCATACGGAAGGAGGATCTTACCGGGAGGTTTATCGATCTTCCTTCGCTATTCCTCTATCCCTTCTACCGGAGGGGTTTAACGGGGACCGGCCGCTTTCCACCAGTATTTTCTATTTGCTCGAACTAGGGCAATACTCAGCATTCCATCGCCTGGCCTCGGATGAGCTATGGCATTTTTACCAGGGAGACCCGCTCACCATTTATGAATGCCGACAAGGACAGGGGCTGATCCGGCACCTACTGGGGCCCGACCCGGAAAATGGCGAGCAATTTCAAGTTTGCATTCCAGCCGGCCATTGGTTCGCCGCCAGGCTCGAGGGCGGGAATTATGTTCTGGCCGGTTGTACGGTTGCGCCCGGATTCGATCCCTTAGAATTGGAAATGGCCAGTAGAGCCGAGCTCACGGAAGCTTTTCCCGAGTTCCATTCCCTCATAGCCAGTCTCACGAGGTAAATCAGGGGGGAACTACCGCCGATAAATCACGCCGTCCTTCATGACGAACCGGATCTGGCGGAGGTTTGATATGTCCGCACTCGGGTCCCCTTTCACGGCAATCAAATCAGCCATCAGACCCGGCTGAATCCTTCCCACCAGTCCCCCCATTCCAAAAACCCGGGCGTTTACCGAAGTTGCCGACCGCAGTACGTCCAGGGCCTTCATCCCGTAGGCCACCATGTCTTCCATTTCCCGAACATTGTCCCCGTGCGGGAATACCCCTACGTCCCCGCCCATGCAAATGGTTACGCCGGATTCCAATGCAGCGTGGAAACTCCGGTGCTTTTGAAGAACGGCCGGAGGATCGGGATCTACGCCCTTCTTCCATCCCCGGTAAGATTCAATCGATTCGGTAGCGGCTAGGGTGGGACAGTACGCGATCCCCTTCTCCTTCATCTGCCGGAAAATTTCCGAAGTGCCTTCGTCACCATGCTCGATGGTGGTGACGCCGGCCAGGATAGCCCTGCGCATGCCTTCGGCGGTGGTGGCATGCACAGCCACCTCGCGGCCGCTGCTGCGGACGACCTCAACGGCTTGTTGCAGCTCTGCTACGGTAAACGTCGGTTCTGCCTCCCGGTCAGGTCCCCATCGGTAGTCTCCATATAATTTAATGAAATCCGCGCCCTTTCCGATCTGCAACCGGATTTCGCGGGTCAGCCCTTCGGATCCGTCAGCCTCGGCGGCACCCCGGGGTCCTTCTAGGTCGTAACTCAATTCCCGGGGGCCATAGCTACCGGTGGCCACGATGGCCCGGGTGCAGACCATGAGGCGAGGTCCGGGGACGATGCCCTTGGAAATCGCCGACTTGAGGCCTACGTCATCATACCAGCAGCCTTCGGTTCCCAGGTCCCTTATGCTGGTGAATCCCGCCAACAGGGTATTGCGTGCGTGTACTGTGGCCCTGGCCGTCCGCTCGGCGCGCGATTCCCTGAGGACCTGATTATTCCAGCTCGTTTCGTTATAGGGATGAAGGAACAGGTGCGCGTGCCCTTCAATCAGTCCAGGCAGCAGCGTGCAGCCGGGAAGGGAAAGACGCGGCGTGCCCGATGGGACTTTCAGGGAAGCCGCGTCGCCCACGGCTTCCACTAGGTTGTCGCGGACCAGGACCTGCCATCCCGGATGCATCACTTCTCCGTCAAAGACCCGGTCGGGCTGGATCAGCAGGAACGAATCGCGGGCGGCCTGCCCCGAACAGACCAATCGCGCGGACCAAGCCGCAGCCAGCAAGAGGGAATGAATCCGCATACGCAGGAGTTTTATTAAAGAAAAAACGCCGGATCCCGCGCGGCTCAACGGGGTTCAGGCCATGAATTCAGCAATCAGCCGGTGGAAATGGTGGGTTCCCTGTTCCCGGTTGACCGAATATCGCCCATGTTGGTAGAACCGGGAAAGAATTCCTTTTTGAACCTGCTGCACCACGGTTTCGTCTTCCTGCTCCACCCGGTCGAGGCCCGAACCCGCACCGCTATGGTACAAGGACTGATTCCAGATGAAGGGGAGAAAAGAGATCTGGGTCCGGTTTAATTCCAGGGGCTTGACGACGTTCAACGAGAGCCCCCAGGGATAGAAGTTGAACATCAGGTTAGGAAACACAAAAAAATAATAGGCAGCCACGCGTTTTCCAAAATCCGGCGTACCGGCCGGAATGTCAAAACAAAGCTCGCCCGGTTTGGCCAGGCCCAGCTGCAGACTGGAGTAGCGGTACAGCTCCGTCCGGTATTGGCCAAAATCGATCACGGCATTCAGTCCGGCATGGACAAAAGGAATATGGAACCCTTCCAGGTAATTTTCGCAATAGAGGGCCCAGTGGGCATCTATGAGGTATTCGCGAGAAAGATGGGGAGCCGGCACAAATTCGTTCACTGGGAGCCACGCTACGCGGGCCCTCATTTCCTGGAAAAAAAGGTTGGGCTCCCCGATCGGATCCAGCGAGCTGAACAACCAATGGCCCCAGCGATACAGGGGAAGGGAAGCCAGGTTATCGGCCGGGGAAGGGAATTCCCGTACGCCACTGAACTCCGGCATCGAATGGAATTTCCCATCCAACTGGAAGGTTCGGCCATGATACCCGCAGCGAATCAGGTTGCGACGGCAAGGTTCAGTAGCCAGCAGGTTACCGCGGTGCGTACATACGTTGGAGAGCAGGTGCAGCTCTTTTTCCTGGTCCCGAGTGAGCAGCAGGGGTTCGTCCAGAAAATCCTCCAGCCAAGTCACGGGATATTGGTCGCCGGGCTCCTGCGCCTGGCTGTCAGAGCCCACCCAAAGCCAGGACCGGGAAAAAATTTTTTCCCGGGATTGCCAAAACAGCCCCCGATCCTGGTAAAACGCCTTGTCCAGGGTTCGGGCGAGGGCAATATCCGGATCAACAAAAAAATTGGCCATGTCCACAGATCAGTAGGGAAAGATAGCAAGAGTTGAACAAATCAGGGAACTGCCGTTAGGCGAATTCAGCCGGGGAGATTAATTTTGTCCGCGAAAAAAAAGAGAATGAGAAAGGAAGATATTGGCAAGCTGATCCTTCGGGTGGCTACGGGCGGCCTGATGCTGTTTCATGGGGTTCACAAAATGGCTCATGGCATAGAATTCATCGCGGAGCGGTTGCGCGCCCATCATTTGCCAGGCTGGATCGCGTATGGGGTATTCTTAGGAGAGATCCTGGCACCGATCCTGCTGATCCTGGGCTGGATGACCCGTCCGGCTGCTTTTTTGATGGCCTTTACGATGTTCATGTCCATTTATCTGGTATTTGGATGGTCAGGATTCAACTTGGATCAAATTGGCGTTTTTCGTGTCGAACTCAATCTTTTCTTCTTGTTGGCCGCATTATCCATCTGCTTTTTGGGCGCGGGCCGATATGCCGTGGGCAAGGGCGGTTGGGACTGAGCTCTCCCCCCGGAATTCCTGAGCACTGGCACAATTCCGTTACCTTTAGCCTTCCTTATGGATCTATCCAAAGAACTTCGGCTGGCCGTCCTCATCGACGCCGATAACATTCCCTATGTCCACATAAAGGGCATGCTGGAGGAAATGGCCAAATACGGCACCCCTACCTTTCGACGAATTTACGCGGACTGGACAAAACCCACCGTATCCGGCTGGAAAAGCGTCCTGGTGGAAAACGCCATCACGCCGATTCAGCAGTACAGCTATACATCCGGAAAGAATGCCACGGATTCTGCCATGATCATCGACGCCATGGATATTCTGTACTCACAGCGGGTGGATGGGTTTTGCCTGGTTTCCAGCGACAGCGATTTTACCCGGTTGGCGACCCGTCTTCGGGAAGCCGGAATGAAGGTTTTCGGGTTTGGAGAAAAAAAGACCCCGATTTCCTTTATGTCCGCCTGCGACAAATTCATTTATATCGAGATACTCGGCCCGCCAACCAAGGCTCGGGAGATAAAACCACCTACCCGCACGGCGGCCGCCAAGGCTCCGGTGGCCGAAAAGACGTCGGGAACCCCGCCGCATCCCATCCTGAAGCTTGACAAGGAACTGGTCAAGCTGATCAGCGACAGCATCAACGACATCGCCGATGAGAACGGCTGGGCCTTCCTGGGGGAGCTGGGTAATTTTTTGCTGAAGAAGCAACCCAATTTTGACCCCCGAAACTATGGATTTGGCAAGCTCGTTTCCTTGTTGCGCAATATCGGCCGCTTTGAGATCCACGAGCGCGAATCCGGAAAGGGGAATATTAAAAATGTTTACGTCAGGAACAAATAGGGCCTGTTCATCGTCAACGTTCCAGGACCTGCCGGCTGCACATTTCTTTACCTCTTCAATGCTATTTTCATGAAAGGCATTCGCCTCACTTCCATCGGCTGGCTGGTCGCTTGGGGAACCTGTTTTGCTCAGGCCGACAGCGTCTTGTATCGCAAAAACACCGCCATGATTCCCATGCGGGATGGAGTCAAACTCTACACGGTCATCCTTAGTCCATCACAGGACCATGGTCCCCTCCCTTTTCTAATCACCCGAACACCCTATGGAGCAAGTCTGGGCGCCCCCGAGGACAGCGTCGTTTATTTGAGACCGGGTTTCTCTCTTTTTTCCCTCGCCGGAGAAGGGTATCTGTTTGTCATCCAGGACATCCGGGGCAAATACCATAGCGAAGGCCATATGGAGATCCATCAACCCCTGATCCACGAATCGCAGCCTGGCGCCGTGGACGAAAGCACGGACACCTATGACAGCATCGACTGGCTGGTCCGGAACGTTACCGGCAACAATGGTAAGGCCGGGATCGTGGGCATATCCTATCCCGGCTGGCTGGCCCTAGTGGGATCGGTGGATCCCCATCCCGCCCTCAAGGCGGCGAGCGAGCAGGCCTGCATGAGCGATTTGTTTCTGGGTGATGACTTCCATCATAACGGTGCATTTCGCCTGAGTTATGGGCTCGAGTACAGCTACGAACTGGAATTCGACCACAGCAAAGACAGCGAATTCCCATTTCCATCGTATGACCTGTTCAATTGGTATCTCCGGCTGGGCTCGCTGAAGCACGTCAATGAACTATATTTTCACCACGAGATACCTACCTGGGATCATTTTGTTGAGCATCCGAATTACGATTCCTTCTGGCAGGCAAACTCCCCACTGAAATACGTACACAGTCCCCAAGTGCCGATGCTCCATGTGGGGGGATATTATGACCAGGAAGACCTGAACGGCCCCCAGCTGATGTATGCGCACCTGGAGAAAAAGGACAGCTTCAACCGGAACTTTATCGTCCTGGGACCTTGGAACCATGGCCAGTGGGGGAGGGGACGAGGTGACAGCCTGGGACAGATCGCCTTTGGCAGCAATACCGGAGATTGGTTCAGGCAGCTGCAGCGCCAATGGTTCGATTATTGGCTCAAGGGGATTGGAGATGGGCATTTTGCCGAAGCCAATTGCTTTCAGACCGGTTCAAACACCTGGAAAACCTACAACAGTTGGCCCCCCAAAGAATCTAGGATCCAAAAGCTATATGCTCACGCGGACCGGCGTTGTTCCTTTGATCCGCCGGCGTCAAGCCAGGGTCGAGTCAGCTACCCGAGCGATCCTGCCCATCCGGTTCCCTACCGGTCGCTTCCCATTGAAGCAACGTATGGACGGGGCAGCCGATGGAGGCCCTGGCAGGTCGAAGACCAACGGCCATTCTCCACCCGGCCGGACGTGCTGAGTTTTCAGATGGACCCACTCCGGGAAGATTTGACGGTAACCGGGGATGTCCGGGCGCATTTGTTTGCCAGTTCGACGGGCACGGACGTGGATTGGATTGTAAAGCTGATCGACGTTTACCCCGATTATGACCAGAATAATTTCCGGATGAGCGGATTTCAACTTCCGGTAGCCATGGAAGTGTTCCGCGGCAGGTTCAGAAAAAGCTTTTCTCATCCTGAACCCCTGGTGCCTGGCAAAGTGGAAGAATTCGTCGTCGACCTCCACCAAATCAATCATTGCTTTAGAAAGGGTCATCAGTTGATGATCCAAATCCAAAGCAGCTGGTTCCCGGTAATCGATCGGAATCCGCAAAAATTCGTTCCCAATATCTTCGAGGCATCCGACCAGGATTTCATCCAGGCCCGGCAAACGGTCTATTGCAGTCGTCAATACGCGACTTATTTGGAGCTTCCGGTAATGACCGCAACAAAGTGAATGGAATAGCCAGTCGGATCGGCCAACTGCATTGGGCTCAAGATGATCCGGCCTGAAGGGATCAACCCTCTTGGTCCCAAGGAAAACCGGTGGATTCGGGATAGACAAAGACGAGCTCATCCAATTTTCTTTCCGGTGGACGCAGTTCGCCAGGCGGAGGGACTAGCGAGCCTCGTCCCAGCGACCGGGCCAGCTCGGTATATATCTTCATCAGGAGGTGACTGCTGAATTCCAGTTTTTGCTCCAACTCCTTCGCCTTCTGACCCTCCAGCAAAAGGCGCTGATTCAGGTCGTAAATGGTGTGGTGGTGATTTCCCAATTGTTCCTGGCTATGCCGGTTGTGTTCTTGGAGCTCCTCCAAATTCGATTCGAGCTGAGCGATATGAACGGATTTGGAATCCAACGTCTCATGCAGCATGGCCTGTTCCCCACGGGCCCCCTGCAATTTTTCCTCCAAGCTCGCGCGCTCCAGCTGCCGGCCCTGCAACTCTTCCTTGAGCAATCCCATTTGCTGTTCCATGCTGTCCGCCATGGCCTGCAACTCGGACAACCGGTTGTTTTCTTCCCGGTTCTGGAATTCCAGTTGATGGTAATGTTTAATCCGTTGCTCCAATTGCTGCTGCAAAAAGCCGATCTGCGAATTTTTCTCTTCGATCACGTCCCGGGCGCTTTCTTGATCTACCAATCGGTCGCGCAGCGCGGCAATCTCGTCCTTGAGTTGCCGGATCTGCAGTTGACTCTTGGTAGATTCCTCCTGCCATTCCACCTCTTTTCGCTTAAGGGACTCCTGTGAACCCAGGAGATGTTCGTTGGCCGATTGCCGCAGATCTTCCGTATCCTGCCGGGCTTGCGTGGCCAGCATTTCCATATCCTTCAGCAGATTTCCCTGCTTGTTCATCTCTGCGCTGATGATTTTTCTTTGCTCTTTTTCATATCGAAGAGCTTCTTCCTTCAAAATGAGGTTGTTTTGTAATTGCTGGATCTCGCTCTCTTTCTGCTGAAAAGCGTCCTGAAAGAAGGACGACGCGTATTGCGGACGGGCCTGAGAACCCGCTTTGGCGATCTGCTCGAGGTACTTCTTCTCTAATTTGCGGAATTCATCTTTGAGTTGTTCATGCTCCTGGCGTCCGATTTCTATTTCCGACACGTATTTTTTGTGTAGTTCCAGCATGTTCTGGTAGGCTTCGGTGTCTTCTGGAGAATCCGCCGGACTGTCGCTGCCCGCGTACGGACCTGCAACCACCTGACCCGATTCCGCTTCTTTGCGTCGCCTCCGGTAATGAAGGAAGGTTACGATCAGGATGGCGGCCAGGGTAACCGGGACGGCGATCCATAAGATAATCTGCAGAAATTGCTTCAGCTCGTATAAGGAAACAATCAGCAAACGCATATCGGGGTGTTTTAGGGTAAACCTTTTCTCATAAGGATATATATCCTTGCTAATTTAGATGAAAAAAAATGAATATACGCTCGGCACTTGGAAACAAATGACCAGGAATCGGGCAAAACATCCAATTTTTCGCAATAATGGTACCAAAGACTTCTGAAGCAGCTCCTTTAGGAAATCTTTAGGCCGCCTCACCGAATCCCTCCGTACCATTCCCGGGAGCAGACTATCTGCCCCGAGAGCTTTCGCTTTGAATCGTCCCGCAGTTGCTATATTTACGTCAAATTAATAACTATGTTCCGATTTGCCTGCATGTCCGCCTTCCGCCTATTGGGCTTGGCCCTGGCTTTATTCAGCTTCCAGTTCGTTCAAGCCCAGGCCGGAGATCCCAAACTCACCGAAGTATATAGCCCGGTTCCTCCCGTTATAACTCCAGGGGCTAGCTGTCAGGATGCTCCATCCGACGCCATTATCCTCTTCAATGGCACCAATCTGGATGCATGGAGGTCCGCCAACGATACCCTGCAGCCCGCCAAGTGGACTGTGGCTGACGGAATCATGACCGTCAAAAAAGGTACATCGAATATTGAAACCAGGCAATCCTTTACCGACTATCAGCTCCACCTGGAATATAGAATACCTCAAAACATTACCGGCACGGGTCAAGCCCGGGGCAATAGCGGCGTATTTCTGGCATCCACCGGTGCCGGTGACGGCGGGTATGAGCTCCAAGTGCTGGACTCATACAACAACAGCACCTATACCAATGGCCAGGCTGCCAGTATTTACAAGCAATCGATACCCCTGGCCAACGCCTGCCGTAAACCCGGTGAATGGCAGAGTTACGATGTAGTCTGGACCGGCCCCCGGTTCAATGATGACGGCACCCTGAAGACTGCGGCCAAAGTAACTGTCCTTCATAACGGCGTACTGGTCCAAAACGACTACCAGCTTAAGGGGGAAACCCGATATATCGGCGCCCCGTTTTACAAAAAACACGGCCCATGCCCGATCAAATTGCAGTCCCACGGAGATCCGAGCGAACCGATCAGCTACCGGAACATCTGGGTCAGGCCTTTGTGAATCGCTCCTTTTGCATGAAGCCGCTGGCCTAGTCAGTTAAGGGCAGATATAGATGGCCCCGTCCTCGAACTGCTTGAGGCAATTCATTTTCTTTTTTTCCAGGATCTCATGCAGCCCGATCATATCGGGGTTTTGGATGTCATTGAACCAGATCAGGTAGAATTCATTGTCGGAAAAGAATTCCTGCATCTCATGAGGTACAACCCGCTGCGGGAGCTGGTCGCAAAATAGCCGGGAAGCGAAGTATACGGCATCCCCGGCGTTGGAATACAGCGAATAACCAGGTTGGAAAAATAGCGGATTTGCCCGGAGGAAGCTGACGGTTTCTCCCTGAGTCCAGGGATCTTCGGTATATCCCGGTATTCCCGCGTCCTTGACACCGTCATAGGTTTCATAGTCCTGCTTGAGCTGGTTGTATTGGAAGGCAAGCATCAGCAAGACGCCAAGCCCCAAAATCCAGGCGCCGGCCTGGCCGGGCAATCGGCTTTGCCGGCTGGGGAGCCAGAAACTCAAACTCCAAAGTAGGGGAATGAAGATGGGAGACAGCAGGCGGCTATCCAATTGCTGATAGCGCGTAACGGTCGAAGAAAAAATCAAGAAAACCGAATACACGCAGGTGAATAAAATGGCCAGCCGCTCCATGCTCCATCCCTCTTTTCGGCGAACCAGGGAACGGGCTCCAAAAAAGATCAGATAAGCCAACAACCCCAAGCCTGTGGCTACGCCGATCCATTCGCGAGCTTTGGGAAAAGGCATCCAGTCCGTTACCGTGTCTCCATAAAAGAAAATATTGCGCATCAGCGGGGTGGTGCCCGGTTGGCGAAAGCCCGTCAGGGTGCCGGTGAGGCGTTGATTCCGGAACAGATTCATGGCCAATAAGGAAGAGCTCGACAGGCCAAATACATAAAAGTTCCGCCATTTTTGTTTTAGACTTTCCCAGGGATCCAGGTAGATCAGGATCAGGCCGGTGGCGATCAGGCTTATCCCGGCGTAGCGCGTATCTGCGGCCACCGCGGTAACCAGGCAGAGGCCAGTAAGGGAAAGCCGGCTGTGGCTCTGCAGGTAGGCCCAGACCATCATAAGGAAAACCAGGACACAAAGCAGAAACAAGGTTTCCGACCACATCATGGAATAGACTTCCAGCAGGCAGGGGCTCAACAGGAGGCAGCCCAGCATCAGGCGTTTATAGAGGATCGACCGGCACCGGAAAACATTCATGAGGGAACCGCTCAGGTACAGCAGCAAAGCGAAAAGAAATTCATTGAGCACCGGGGTGAACACCAATGGATCCAGCCTTGCGATCCGGGCAATTACCCAGAGGACTACGGAATAAAACAAAGGAAACTCAATCATCGGCATCCGGTCGAACTGGGTCAATCCATATCCGGAATCCAGGTTCCTGGCTACACTCAGATAAGCCACGGAGTCTGGGGAAACTCCAATGCCACTATGCCCCGTCAGGAGATAGATGAGAAAGAATCCCAACGCAGCGGCGACCAGCGAATCGATGTTACAGGAAAGCGAAAACGCGCGCTTCAACGGTTTCATGCTGGTTGGAGAGTGCTGGATGGTTCGCGATCTATTTTGGGATTTGGTTTTTAGAGGAATTCGCGGCCGGAGCCGCGCAAGCCTCTTTTGGTCAGGCAGAAGTAAAGCTAAGAAAAAAGCCCAGCAATCCGGCCCGACGGCGCTGACCCCGACTGGGACGCAGCCCGGCTAATTCCTTATCCGTAATTTCAGCACGCAAATGATTCAGGCATGACTTGCGCCCGCATCTTTTACTGTTTGGTTGCCTGCTTACCGGGCTTTCGGGCTGCCGGCCAGGTATTCGCTGGAACTCCCCCAAGCCTGCATTGGAAACAAATCGACATTCCGGCCGCCAGAGTCATTTTCCCCTCCGGGATGGAACGGCAGGCAGAGCAGGTGGCCGCCATTGTCTCCCGGCTCAGCCACACGACGCTGGCCACGGTCGGCCCCCGCCAACACCCCATCGATATCGTTTTTCAAAATCAGACGACAATTTCCAACGGGTTTGTGCAACTCGCTCCCTTTCGGAGCGAATTCGAACTTACCCCGGATCAAAACAGCTTCGAGCTCGGTAGCCTTCCCTGGCAAAAAATGCTGGCAATTCATGAATACCGCCATGTCCAGCAATACAACAATTATCGGGTGGGCCTTTCGCGCGCATTTTTCTACCTCTTCGGCGAAGGCGGTCAGGAACTGGCCAATGATTTGTCCCTACCCAACTGGTTTTGGGAGGGCGACGCCGTCTATCAGGAAACCCTGGTGAGCCGGCAGGGCAGGGGCCGGCTACCTAATTTCTTTGACGGATATCGGGCGCTCTGGGCCGCGGGTAAAGCCTATTCTTGGATGAAACTACGCAATGGATCTTTGCTGGATTATACCCCCAACCATTACCCGGTTGGGTATATGCTAGTATCCTACGGTAGGGAAAAATACGGCGACCAATTTTGGAAAAAGGTCAGCCACGATGCCGCGGCGTTCCGAGGCCTTTTTTACCCATTGCAGCGGTCCATTCGAAAATATTCCGGCTTATCGTTTAGTCAATTCCGTGAGGAAGCCCTTACGCATTTCCGGTCAGAGGTCAGCGTGGACAGTACGGCAGGAAGTCCAGCCGCCTTTGCACGCAATCACCGGCATTTCGTGGCAGACGAAGAGTTCCCCCAGTTCCTGGATTCGACTCACCTGCTATTCGCTCGCACGGCTTACGATCGGATTCCGGCCTTTGTGATCCGGGACATATCCAGCGGCCGCGAGCACAAATTGAGGAGCCGGTCCGTTGCGCTGGATCCCTATTTTTCCTACCGAAATGGTCAAATCGTTTATGCGGGTTACGAGCCAGACCTCCGATGGGGATGGAGGGACTATGGGGTCATCCGCATCCTAAATGTGCAAACCGGGAAGGAAAAAAGGCTCAGCACGCGCAGCAAATATTTTTCGCCCGACCTCTCTCCCGATGGAAATCAATTGGTAGCTGTCCAGGTGAATGAGCAAGGGTTGAGTGCCCTTCACTTGCTGAACAGCCAGACCGGCGCCCTGGAAAAAATATTGCCGAACCCGGACAGTCTGTATTTCAGTCATCCCAAATATTTCCGGCCCGACGAATTGGTTGCGGCCGTCCGCAATCGCCGGGGAGAAATGTCCCTGGCCCTGGTACGAATAGCTGACGGAAGCATTCGCTTGCTCACTCCGTTCAGCATGCAGGTCCTAGACTATCCTTCGGCGCGAGGCGACACGGTGTTTTTCACTGCCGGACGCCTGGGCCAGGACCGCTTGTATGCCAGCATTCGCGACAGTTTGTTCTGCCTGCAGCTCAGCCACAGCGGTTCGGCTCCCGGAGACTATGCCCTGCAGTCCTTCGGTTCCCGCTATGCCTGGAGCACATTTACTGCGACCGGATGGCGACTGCAACTTTCGGATACCTTGAACCTGCGGCCCGTTCAGCGGGATGATTGGGATCAACCCCTGGACTTGCAAGGCATTTTTTCCCTGAGCCGCGGGCCTGCAGCGCTGCTCGACCACATTGAAGATGGCGAGTTCCCCGTAACGACCTACCCGGCGGGGCGCAAACTGATCAATTTTCACTCCTGGAGGCCCTATTTCAACGATCCGGACTATTCCTTTTCCCTGGTCAGTGAGAATGTGCTGGGCACCCTTCAATCCGACATTTTTGTCGGATACAACCGGAACGAATCCTACCGGCAGCTGGGTGCGGATGCGACTTATGGCGCCATGTTTCCGCTGATCAATGCCGAAGTCGCCTACACCTTTGATCGCAACGCCCTCTATGGCAACCGCAAGATTTACTGGAATGAATTCGGGGCCTTTGCGGGCGTTTCCCTGCCATTTAATCTCAGCCGTGGACGAAACTATACCAACCTGCAATTGGCAAGTGATCTAGATTATACCTTCCGGCAATTCCGGGCGCCTTATCAGGATAGCTTCTCCGCCAAACCATTGACCTATTGGATCGGGCAGCTGGATTTCTCGAACCAGGTTCAACAGGCCCTCCGGCAGATCTATCCCCGGTTTGCCCAGACGCTGGATATGACCTGGGACGAAGGGCTAAGCACTGCCGGAGCCAGGCAATTCCTTGCCTCCGGCTATATTTACTTACCTGGATTGTCCACCGTGCACAGCCTGGTCCTTGGAGCGGCATTTCAGCAGCGCGACAGCCTCAACCGGGGAGGATTCTCCAATAATTTCCCCTTTTCCCGGGGCTATAGCAGTGAAAATTTTTACCGGATGTTGCGGCTCGCAGCCAACTACCATTTTCCGCTCATCTACCCGGATGCCGGTTTCGGAAACCTCTTGTATGTCCTTCGGGTGCGGGCTAACCTCTATTTCGATTATACGCGCGTCGTGGACCCTTACGATGTGAATGTCCAGCCGCAATACCGGTCATTTGGCGCGGAAATCTATTTTGATACCCAGTGGTGGAACGAATTGGCCCTCAGTTTTGGAATCAGGTATAGCCGGCTCATCGATCCGGATTATGAAGGCAGGGGCCCGAACCAGTGGGAGTTCATTCTGCCCATCAACTTATTGGCACCCTAGGTTGATCGCAGCGGCTCAGGAAGACAGTTGCGCCATTCTTTCCATAAGATTTTGGATTTTTTTCTCTGCATCGGCCTTTTTCTTCTCTTCATGTGCAACAACTTCGGGACTAGCATTTCGAATAAAATTCGGGTTTCCCAGCTTTAGATTGACAGATTTCAAAAACCCCTCGTAGTACAATATCTCCTTCTGAATCTCGGATTTTTGAAGGCTAGTATCGAAACCATCTGTAGACTCAACATGAAAAATATTCCCTTCGATATGATAAGCAATTGAAGCAGCAGGCAATTCATTCTTATCTACCAAAGCCACACCAAGTTTTACACTTTTAGAGAGAATTGGAATGAATTTCTTGTGTTGTCGATTGGATATGTAAAATGTCGATGCCGCTTTCCATATACCCTTTGCTTGTTGATTACGAATCGTAGTGATTATTTCTTTCAAGAGCACCCCTTCAAGAAGAACCGCTTTATTTGCAGTCGCTATTGATTTCAGTTGCAGGATGCACAAATCGTCCATTTCGCTTCTTTTTTTCAGTAAATGATAGATCTCTTCAGTGATGAAGGGCATAAAAGAATGTAGCAGCTGGAGCAATTGCTCGAAATATAGGATCGTCTTTTCATAGGTTTGACGACCCATAGTGGCATTTGGGAGAGGCTTGATCCATTCCAGATACCAGCTGCAAAAGTCGTCCCAGATCAGGGAATACAGCGATTTGAGCGCCTCGCTGATTCGAAACGATTCAAACTGCTCCCGGATCAGCACTTGGGATTCCCGAAGTCGGTGCTCAAACCAGGTTGTAGCGAAAGCGGAGCCCTCCGCCTCCCCGGGCAATTCTTCTTCAGCAAGCCGCTCCTCCCAGCCCTTGATCAACTTTAGCGCATTCCAGATCTTGTTGTTGAAATTCCTGCCCTGCTCCAATCCGGCTTCATCGAACAGCAGGTCGTTCCCGGCGGGTGAGGATATCATGATGCCAAAGCGAACCGCGTCCGCGCCATAGCGACGAATCAATTCCAGGAGCTCAGGGGAATTCCCTAGGCTCTTGCTCATTTTTCTTCCCTGCGTGTCGCGAACCATCCCGGTAAAATATACATCCCGGAATGGTTCCCTGTCGGTGAATGCATAACCGGCCATGATCATGCGGGCGACCCAAAAAAAGATGATGTCCTGGCCGGTTACCAGGACCGAAGTAGGGTAGTAGTAGTTAAAGTCCGGGTTGCCGGGCTGACTGATGCCATGAAAAACTTCTATCGGCCAAAGCCAGGAGGAAAACCAAGTGTCCAATACATCTTCGTCCTGGCGCAGGATGGGATTATTGACTTCCGGATGCTGGGCCAAATACCGGGCCAGGGCCTGTTCTTCCGTCGGCGCGACGACAACCTGTCCGCGTTCATCATACCAGGCGGGAATGCGCTGACCCCACCACAATTGCCGGCTGATGCACCAGTCCTCGATGTTTTCCATCCAATACGTATAGCTTGCCAGGTATTTTTCGTTGGGATGAATCCTGACCTTTCCCTCCTGCACCGCCTGCAGGGCAGGGCCTGCCAACGCGCGCATCCGGGCAAACCATTGCGTGGAGATTCGGGGCTCCACCACCGAGTGACTGCGTTGCGAATAGCCAACCCGGGTAATATGATCTTCTTCACGAACCAGCAAACCCTCGGCTTTCAGCCGCGCGATCACCGCGGCCCTGGCATCAAAACGGTCCATGCCGACAAATATTTCTGATTCCGCACTCAGGGTCCCGTCTTCATTCAGCGTATTGATGACCGGCAGCTGGTGCTTTAAACCCAGGTTATAGTCATTCACGTCGTGGGCGGGCGTAATCTTCAATACGCCAGTTCCGAACGCCGGATCCACATACTCATCGGCAATGATCGGTACGATCCGGTTAACCAGCGGAACACGCGCCCATTGGCCAATCCAATGTCGGTACCGTTCGTCTCTGGGGTTCACGCAAACGGCCGTATCTCCCATGATGGTCTCCGGACGCTGCGTCGCAATGACCAGTCCCTGGCTGGACAGGGGCTTGCCGTCCGCTCCCGTTATCGCATAGACGACGTAATATAGTTTTCCCTGGACTTCCCGGTATTCGACTTCTTCATCGCTCAGCGCGGTCCGGGCGGCGGGGTCCCAGTGAATCATGCGCGCCCCGCGGTAAATCAGCTTTTTTTCGTAGAGCTCGGCGAATACCCGTAAGACGGCAGCAGAATAATCGGAGTCCAACGTGAACGTGACGCGCTGCCAGTCCACGCTGCAGCCCAATTTCCGGATCTGCTGGTAAATAATGCCGCCGTATTTTTCCTTCCAGGCAAAAGCCCGTTCCAGATAGCGCTGCCTTCCGAGGTCCTGTTTATGCAGCCCCTCGCTGGCCAGCATTTCAACTAGTTTGGCTTCCGTAGCAATAGAGGCATGATCGCTGCCCGGGACCCAGCAGGCATTGAAACCCGACATACGCGCCCGTCGGACCAAAATGTCCTGAACCGTTTCATTGAGCGTATGGCCCATGTGCAGCACGCCAGTAACGTTGGGCGGGGGAATGACGACGCTGAAGGCCGGCCGCTCGTCCGGTCGGCTGGTAAAATATCCCCGGTCCATCCAGTGGGCATACCACTTATCTTCTACTGGATCGGGATCATAATGCTTGCTGAGTTCCATAAATTTCCCGGGAGATTCCCTTCCCGGAACGGTCGGCAAAGGTACCCAATTCTGCTTGCTTGCCAGGAGCATGGGCGCAGGAACGGACAGCAAAAAGGGGGAAACAAGTGATTTCGGGGCCAAGTTTCCGGCGTTTGGGAGGCCCTATCCCGCACTGGTACCCATTACTCGGTTCAGGGTATTTCGCGGCATTGGCGCGGAGTGCATCAGGAGGGTTTGATTTCTTTTACCGAACTTATGCGCAGTTTGTGGAATTGAACAAGAAGTCGAAGGATTCTAAGCCCAAGTATGTGCCATTTGGCCAAATATTCATCAATCAACGTGGCCCGGTATAGCTCATCTATCATTGGCCAGCAGCCCTTGGCCGAAGCAAGGACGGAGTGGATTTAAGGGATCATTAACGGGAAAGGACCTGAGCAAGTTTTGCAACCGCGGAATGCCAGGTGAATTTTATTGAAGCTTTTTAAGTATTTCAAAAAATGGGATACCCTAGGGTGCATTTCACTTCCTGGTGTCGAATAGCCTGTGTCTTCCTTTTCGCCCTAGCGGAATTTTGCACGGGTTGCGTCAGGACCTATATTCCACCGCCGATCAGTTCCGGCGCGGGCATTTTGGTAGTCGATGGATTCATCAATGCCGGAAATGATTCCACCTATATTACGTTAAGCCGGTCAGCGCCCTTGCAGGACTCGGCGGGGATACAAAAGGAAACCAATGCGTTCGTATATATAGAAGGAAGCGACTATTCGCTGATTGCGCTCCCGGAAATTCAAATGGGGACCTATGCGTGCGCTCCGTTCCAAGCCGGGACTGGAGTGCAATACCGTCTTAAAATCGGGACCCAGAACGGCAGTCAGTATCAGTCCGATTTCGTGCCGGTACAAGTTTCACCACCCATCGACAGCGTCAGCTGGGCCAGAACGGACTCTGGAAGCGTCACGGTTTACGTAACGACCCATAATCCGATCGATAGCGAGAAATTCTACCTTTGGACGTATACGGAAACCTGGGAATTTCATCCGGTGTACGAGTCGTACTACGTAGTGGAAGGGGGACTTTGGTCGCCTCGGGAGGATTACCTAAGCCTATATACCTGCTGGCATACGCAGCAGTCCACTAATCTTCTGCTGGCCAATTCTTCCAACCTATCCCATAACATCATTTACGAAAACCCAATAGAACACATTGTAAATAACAGCTGGCAAATCAGCGTCGACTACAGCATCCTGGTAGAGCAACAGGTGCTGAGTGCACAAGCCTATAATTATTACCAGGTCTTAAAACAAAATACCGAATTGACCGGATCTTTGTTTGATTCACAACCCACCAGCATCAACGGGAATATTCACAATGTCAACAACAGTTTGGAGCCGGTCATTGGCCAAATCTATTGCTCAACCGTTACGGAGCAGAGAATCTTCATCCACAATAATCAACTGCCCAATTGGTATGTACATTTACCGTTGCCCAATGATTCCTGTCAATTGTTCAGTTATGGTCCCGGGGACGACCCGGCAATAGCAGCCGGGATCCTGATACCCGCCGACCTCTTTGGAGATGTAGCCGAAGCCGCTTGCGCCGATTGCCGGTTGAACGGGACCAATGTCATGCCTTTTTGGTGGCAGTAGGGAGAAAAGGAATTCTGTTTAGTCCTGGCCAACTCCGGCCAGGAATCAGCGGGAAGCGCCGGCAACAAAAGAAAATTCCCCCTTCCGGAGGAATTTGAAAAAATAATGTTTTATCTGTCAGGAGCAAAAAAACTACCCCGCGCAGCGGAACTCAACGTTCTGGCCGCGCTCGCTTATACGACTAAACCTGTCCTGGATCTACGCGAACCAATACAGGTAAGATAAGAACATAACGAGCCCCAGGAAACCAATGGCCATCAAAGCGGTCTTGGTGTTTTCTCCCAGGTGAATCGATTCGAGCATCTTCTTCATAACGAAACATTTTAGGGTGAAACCATGTCGATTAAAAACTCCGTTTCAAAGGGTGCGGGACAATCAACAGGCAGAGGTTTCTCTTACGATCTCGGAAGGATGCTTGCCCATTCGGTAGGGACTAAGTGGACCTATCCACTAAACAAAATTAGTCAAATAAACAGAAAATGGAAGCTTTTGAACCGGTTTTTGTTAGCGGTTCCAGCCAGCAGGGCAAGCCCACCCCGGTTATTCGGGCCGAAAACGGCCCCAACCGCCTAGGTCAGGTTAAAAATATACGAAAACAGTAAGATGGCACAGAAGTAGAGGACGGCGACTACGGCAGCCAGCGTGATCTCATCCGTGGCCTCAGCGGAGTGAAGTTTTTTCATGAATCTGGATTTTATCGGGTTGTTAATCAAGTTTTAGGCCTGGGACAATCAGGATCCCGTCAGTTGTTTGCCTTACCTTTACCTGCCAGATCTGAACCAATCCTTGGAACGCTACGCACTGGTAGACATCGAAACAACCGGGGGTTATGCCGCTAATAACGGCATAACGGAAGTTGCTATTGTGCTTCACGACGGCTATAAGGCCGTTCAACGGCTGGAAACCCTCGTCAATCCAGGCATGCCGATCCCCGCCTACATTCAAACGCTCACGGGAATTACCGACGAGATGGTCAGCGGAGCCCCCGGTTTCGAATCGATCGCGGGCCGGATTCACGAGATGCTGGACCAATCGGTTTTTGTCGCTCATAACGTCAATTTCGACTATTCCTTTCTCAAACATCACCTCGAGCTAGCGGGCTATATTTTGCAATCTAAGAAGCTGTGTACGCTGCGGTTAAGCCGGAAAGTCTTTCCCAACCTGCCTTCCTATAGCCTGGGCAAGCTCTGCCGGCAGCTGGGCATCCCCATTACCGGCCGGCACCGGGCAGGAGGGGATCTAGACGCCACCGTCCGGCTTTTCGAACGCATATTGCTTCAGGATGCGCATGGACATGTCCAGTCCATGCTGCGGAGCCGAAGCCGGGAGCAGTATTTGCCGCCAAACCTGCCGGCCGAACAGCTCAAAGGGCTTCCCGAAGCAGCCGGTGTCTACTATTTCCTGGATCAGAAGGCGAAGGTGGTTTATGTCGGCAAGGCCAAAAACCTGAGGCGGCGCGTGCTTAGCCATTTTTCAAACAACCGGCCCGGCCAGCAAAAGCAGGAATTTCTGCGAACGATTCATTCCCTGTATTGGCAGCTCTGTGGTTCTGAACTTATGGCCTACCTGCTGGAATGCGTCGAGATCCGCAGGCTATGGCCCAAGTACAACCAGAGCCTCAAACGCTTTGAACCACATTTTGGCCTCTATGCCTTTGAAGACCAGCGGGGCTTCTTGCGCATGGGAATTGAAAAAACCAAAAGGCAGCTTCCGTCCTTGTATAGTTTTGGCCTTATGGTTGAAGGCCAGAACCTGCTGCGGCGCCTGCTCAAACAATGGAAATTGTGCCCTATTCTTTGCTATTTGCAGACCCAGGAAGGCGATTGTCAAGGGATTAAAGATGGTTATTGTCAGGGCGCCTGCTGCGGAAGGGAGTCGGTTGAAACCTACAATTCCCGGGTCCGAGAAGCGATCGCCTCCCTGGGGTTGAGCCTGCCTTCCTTCGGATTGATCGACCGCGGCCGTCATCCGGAAGAACAAAGCTGCATTTGGGTCGAAAAAGGTCGGCTATACGGCATGGGCTTTTTGCCGACCGAAGCTAGGTTTCAGGATGCCGAGGAGCTCAAGTCATTTCTCACTCCTTATCCTGAAAACGATTACATGCGAAGCCTCGTCTATCAGCATGCCGCACGTTGGCCGCAAAAAAAATTGCTGCTGCCTGCTGCAGCCGGCGAATGATCCGGTCTGATTCCCGGAATCTTGGATAATTCCTCCGAATACCCATTTTTTGCCTGGGGAAACTATGCTACCCAAGTCCCATTTTATCGCGTCGGTCTCGCTCAGCATGGTCCTGGTTGCCATTGGATGTTCATCTCCCGCTGCGCGGACCGGCTCTGATTCGGCGAAGCGTCCCGCTTCCTTGCCCGTGGCGCCGCCCCGTTTCCGAAAGCAGGTTAATCGGGAACCGGTCGCCGAATGGAAGGAGAAAACTGATGACCCCCTCAATGACTTTTATTTTACGGTCCGCCTCTATGAAACCGCTGAAACTTTCCGGTACCGGGTTACGATGCAGTTTGAAGAGGTTCGGGGAGAAGACACGCTGATTTTTCCCGATTTTGGAATTCCCCCCAAACCCTCGATTCAAAAAGGCAAGGACCGGTTCTCTTGCATTATCGGTTTTGTGGATCGGGCCGGCGATTTCCGGGAATACAAGCAAGTGTCCGTTGAGCATGGCCAGACGCTCCGAATCAGCACCCTACATCGGTACGCGGTGGTCGTTGACACCCAATAATGAACCCGGTTTGTCCCTACACGTGCGATTTAAGTATCGCCAGGAATTCTTTTCGGGAGATCATTCGGGCGCCAAGGCTTTCCAAATGTGCCGTATAGACCTGGCAATCGATCAGGAAAACTCCTTCGGATTGAAGCTGGCGCACGTATTGAATAAAGGCAAATTTACTGGCGTTGCTCTGGCGACTAAACATGCTCTCTCCACAAAAAACCTTTCCCACCCGGATGCCGTAAAGACCGCCGATCAATTCCCCCCCGAGCCAGGTTTCCGCAGAGTGCGCAAATCCCTTTTGGTACAGGTCGACATATGCCTTCCGGACTTCTTCTGTAATCCAGGTACCTAGTTGCTCCTTGCGGGGGATGGATTGGCATTGCTTGATCACTCCCAGAAAATCCTGGTCCACGCGGAATTCCCATTGGCTCTTGCGCAAAAGTTGTTGCATGCTGTGGCTCACCTCCAGATCCCCGGGGAACAAAACAAAGCGCGGATCCGGGCTCCACCAAAGGATATGCTCCCCCTCGTACCAAGGAAAGATGCCCTGGCGATAGGCCAGCAAGAGCCGGTCGCGGGATAGGTCACCACCTACCGCCAACAGCCCGTCCGGCTCCGCCAGGTGAGGCGGGGGAAACCGCAATTCATGATCCAATGCGAAAAGCGCCATGTTCTCGGGATTGAAAGATCTGGGTTGTACATCATCGCACCCCATGGCCGATTATTCAGTGCGGAGATAAAATATCCAGGGTGGCGCCGATTCCCCTTTCGGTAATGGCATCACACATCGGCTTAAGCTCCTCATAGGTGCCGCGCTTAACGGCGTATTGGCCCTGGGTGTGGATCAACATGGCGCATTGCTCGGCCTGTTCCACGCTGTGCTTGCAAACCGTCATGAGGGTTTCGATGACCCATTCGAAGGTGTTGACTTCGTCATTCCAGACGATGAGGCAATACGGCTCTGATGGATCCGTAAGGAGTTCCCGGTCTTCCTGTAGGACTTCCACCGGTCTCGGATTAGTGAGCTGAACATGCATTCCGTCAGGTTTGCTGTAAAATTAACCATTTCAAGACCGGCTGGCAAGGTCGACTGCCAGTATTCGTTGCGCCGGCGTTAGCGGCGTGCCGGGGATCCCCGGGGGCTTGGGGACATTTGTACCCATTGATTTCCCCCGCCCTGCAGAATGCTCGCCCCAAAGGCAATTCCAATGGCCAGCGTTAGCGGGCTGGCCGAAATGGCTTGGCCTTTGTGGCCCTCGTGACATGATCTTGCACTGGCAAATCGCGGCCGGATGGAGGTTTACCTCCGGGGTCCTTATGCTGCTCACTGCCTGGGCCTCCTGTGGAAGCCCCGGCATCAGCGGGCCGGGAAAGGACAGCGCGGGACCTGCTCTTCCGGTGCAGACCGCGCAACCGGGGGAACGAATACGCGCTGCCCCTTCTGCGCGAGGCATTGAATTTGTTCAAATGGCGGCTGGTTCATCTTTAATGGCCATGGATCTGGGCAGGCTGGCCAAGCAAAAGTCTGGCAACCGCCGGATCCGGGGGCTTGGCTCTCAAATTCTCCGGGAGCAAACGGCGCTCAGCGGTCGGCTGAGGATCAAGGCTTCCGATCTGGGCATTGAATTGCCCTCTACCGAGGATTTGCGGGGCCGCAGACAGATCAGCGCGCTGGAACGGGATTCCGGGCGGGCATTTGATAAGAAATTCCTGCAGGTCTTGTTTGAGGACCATCGGAGAGACCTGGCCCAATTCAGGAAAGCGGCGGATAATCTAAACGATTCTGCCCTGAAAGTTTTTGCTGGTACCGGCATGATGATTTTGGAGGAGGAATTGGATTCGATCCGGTCGGTGAGCGGAAAGAAATGATCGTCCAAAGCCAAATTTTCAATGAATAAGAAAAAAAATTTCTACAATCAGGAAGGGGTTCGCAAACTGCAGAAGCTGGCTATGGATGCGGCCGTATGCATGTTCCTCACCAAAAATGAAGAACCCGCGCCCATCGAAGGACAAACAGCGCCCGAGGAAGCACGCCCAATGGCCGTGGTCGGGGTGGATGACCGGGGACATTTGTGGTTTCTTGCCAACAAGAAGTCGCGAAAGGTAGACGCCATAGAGTCGGAACAAACCGTTCGTCTTCTTTTCGCCAATCCCGGTAAAGAAGTATACCTGGATTTACAGGGAGAGGCCCAGGTGCTCACCGACCGGAACAAAATCCGGGAATTGTGGAACCCTGCGGCTAGCTCCTGGCTTCCGGGAGGGGACCAGGATCCCAATCTCTGCCTGATTGAAGTGCGTCTCGCCCGGGCCCTGTACTGGGATCAGCAGCATGGCAAGATGGTAGAGTTTCTCCAGGTGGTCCGTTCCGCATTTACCGGGCAATCGGTCAGCGATACGGTGAGCGGGGAGATCCAAATACCTGGCTGAATTATTTTTTTAGCAAGAACTTATGTATTTCCATTTGGGTCCCTTGCTGGATACGCAGGAAATAAATCCCGTCCGCCAAGCCGGAAAGGTAGATCACCGCAGTGGAGCCCGAATAATTAAGCGGTAGGTGAACGGCTATTCCCCGAAGATCAAAAAGCTGCACCGTCAGACTCCCCGGGTTGTTCGAGGCAATGACCAGGTGGTCGCTGGCAGGGTTGGGGAAAACAGCGATGGCCGTCGCCATCCCGGAGAAAATCACGGTGCGTATTGGCGAGTAGTACGAAATACCGTCCAGATCGGTTTGCCGGAGGCGGTAATAAGAGAGCCCGGAATAGGGTCCGTTATCATAGGCTTCATAAGTTGACAGGCTATCCGTCGTTCCCTTTCCGGCGACTTCCACTAGGTCGGCCCAGCTGCTGCCGTCCGTTGAACGTTCCACGGTAAAGTGATCGTCATTTGTTTCCAGGGCTGTCTCCCAATCCAATTTTACTCTGCCGTCCAGCACGATCGCCGTGAAGTAAATCAACTCGACGGGCAAGGGGCTCGTAAAGGAATCGATGGATCCGATATAAAACGTATTGGTCAGGTTGGCCAGACTAAGTGAGGTTCGGTTGACCTGGGGATCGGCGGAAGTCCCGGCGTTTACGCCGATTGAGCCTACTACAGATGCGGCCAGGGAAATCCGCAGGTCGCTGACCACTCCGATCAAACCATATCCGGTTCCCTGCACCTGGAGGTTGTAAGTTCCTCCGGTCAGCCCCGCGGTGGAAACTGCCCAGTTCAGGTCTTTGCGCACCACAATGGTATTGGGAGGATCGGCAATGGAGACGCTCGAATTGGTCGTTGCATCTGTATACGACAGGGCAATGGTTCCCCCTGCAGTCGGTCCCACGGAAGGTGCGGAAATAAAGAACGGCCGGAAGTTGGCAGCCGTGCCTACCGGAAACAATCCGGCGGAAGCGCCACTCGCGATAACTGCCGCCTTTTCCCAACGGGTAAACGTCCCCGTATTGATCATCGTGCCGCTGGTCCAGTTCAGGGTTCCGCTGTTTACTACCGAAAGGCCCAAGGTCAAGGTGTTGCTATTGAGATCAATATTTCCCAAGGTCATGTTCAAAACCGTGGAGACCGTTGCCGCATTTATAAGCTGGACTCCGGTCCCTGTATTGTTTACCGTTAAGTTGCTAAAGTTCTCTCCTCCGGGGCAGGTAATCGTCTGGAGCGTGGAACCATCGAAATCGACCAGGCTGGTGGCTTCGGTGAACCCGGCCGTGCTGCGGTCTGACCAATTGCCGGCCAGAAAAATGCTGTTGGCTCCCGGAGCAAGGATTCCCGTACCGCTGATAGTCAAGTTGCCGGCAATCGTCATATTATTGGTCAGCGTGCTGGTATTGGCAATAACCTGCACATGATAAAAACTCATACCGGCGCTGGCGATGCTGAGGTTGTTTCCTCCAAATACGACGGTGCTGGCATTGGTTGCTGCATCCACCGTTCCGCTGGTAAAGGTCCAGCTCCGGCTTTCGGAGATGATGCCGCTGAACGTCAGTGTGCCCGATGGCTTTTGTATGGTTAAGTAGGGGAGACGGCCCTGACCCGCGCTGGAGGTGCTGGAAAGCGCCTGAGCGCCGCTTCCGTCAATCAGTATATTGCCGGTTCCGCCGCCTGCCGCCGAAGTATTGCTGATGTCCACATCGCCTTGAGCTGCCAGCACCGTGGTGCCGTTGGCGCCGGCTGTATTGATGTTGACGTTTGAAGCTCCGGTAATATTCAGGGTATTGCTGGTGGTCAACAAGGTGCCGGCGCTGAATACATAATTATGATTCGCATTTCCTTCCAGGGTAACCTGGTACAGCGTATGGCTTCCGGCAATCGTCAAGGTATTAGCGAATACCACATCGGAACTGTTTGTGGTTACGTCCAGCGTACCGGCTACATAGGTCCAGTTCCCCTTGACGGTAATCAGCGGGGGGAAGCTTAGCGTTCCTCCGCCCTTATTGATCGTTACCGCCGGTAGATTGCATTCGTTGATCGGAAGTGCACTCACGATATTTTGATTGGTGGATGAGACAAAGCTGATGACGGTAGTGCCTCCGCCGTTCACAGAAGTGTTGGTCAAATCCAAATTGCCATTCAAGTTGATGTTGCCGGTATTTAGGGTAATGCTGTTGGTTCCGGAAATGGTCATGGTGCCGGAAAGGGTGAGCGTAGTGCCTGCTGCCGTCGTCATCGTATAGTTGGCGGCTCCAAAGAAATTTACATTATTCAAGGTGTGGCTGCCGGTGATCGTCAGGGTATTTTCAAAGTATACGGTCGAGTTGTTCGTGCTGACGTCCAGCGTGCCGGCCACATAGGTCCAGTTTCCACGCACCGTGATCAGGGAGGGTAGGGTCAGTGTGCCCGCGCTCATGTTGATCGTTACCGCCGGGAACCTCCCCTGATCGATCACCCCAGTGGAGCTGATGGACTGGTTCGCCGCGCCGTCAATGAGCAGGGTTCCGGTTCCTCCACCGGCTAGACCGGTATTGTTGTCAATGATATTGCCTTGAACCGCCAGAGTGCCGGTATTGATGTTTATGTTGAAGGCCCCGCTTTCCAGGTCCAAAATATTTGTCGCAGTGACCGTACTACCCGCCGCCACGGTCACATTGATGTTTGCTGAACCGGCAATGGTCAGGTTATACAGGGAAAAACTGCCCGTCATCGTGAGGCTGCTGACCAGGTATGCGGTGGAAGTCTGGGGCAGGATTGTCCCCGCGGTGTAGGTAACATTATTTGAAAAAGAGATATTGCCGGCCAGTTTCACCGTTCCGCTGCTGTTGAAAATGAAAATCGGCAGGCGTGTTTCGTTGGAAGTGATGACCGTGCCGTCGACCGTCTCGGTGCCCGAGCCCACCAGGCTGATGGTTGCCGTGCCGCCGCCCGCCAAACCGGTATTGGTGAGCCAGACATTCCCGTTCACCTGGATGAATCCGGTATTCAGGATCAGATTGGCCGTGCCGGCCAGGGTCAAATCCCCTGAAGCCGTTAAGGTAGTGGCAGCAGGGATCGTAAAAGTCGTGTTGGTGCTGACGATGAAACTGATGTTGTTGAGGGTAACGCTCCCGGATAGGGTAATGGCTCCCGTAGTTCCATAAACAAAGCAAACCGTCGAGGTTCCGGCGGCGATGGTACCGGCGGTATAGGTGAAATTGTTGGCGACCGAGGGATAATTAGCCAGGTTGAGCGTGCCGGATGCTTTATTGATGGTAAGCTGTGGCAAAGCGCCTTCTCCTGCGGCAGCTGCACCATTCAGGTTTTGGACGCCGTTCCCGATGATCAGGATCAGGGCATTCCCACCGCTGCCTGTGGCCGTATTGCTGATGTTGATGTCCCCGCTGACGCTGATGGTTCCGGTATTTAGGGTATATAATGAGGCTCCGGTCAGGTTCAAGCTTTGCAGGACCGAGACATTACCGACGCAAGTCAGGTTGTAAGTATGTCCATTCCCGACAAATTCCAGGATATTCGTCGCTGGACTGTTTCCGGAGATGGTAGAATTGGCGGCGCCGTTGAAGCGCAGGGTACCATTATTGTGAGCAAAGCTGCCGCCGGTGAAAGCGGCATTGTTGCGCAGCTCTAAAATGCCAGAGCTGGACGTAAAGGTTGTCCCGGAAAGGGTGAATGCTCCATTGATGGTGATCGTACCGGATCCTCCGGCAAAGGTCCCACCGGCGAAACTGGCCGCATTGGCGGTGGTAATGGCAAAAATTCCCTGAGAAATAGTGCCCGCGTACAGCGCGCTCATAGTAAGGCTGGATATGTTGACAGCCGCGTCAATCGTACAATTGCCCGCCCCATTGTTGTCAAACGTGACCACATCGGCTGCCCCTGGCACGCTCGCGCCCGGAGCTCCTCCGGAAACATTCGACCAGTTGGCCACATTGTTCCAATTGGATGCTGCAGCAGCGATCCAAAAGCGATTAGCCGCCCTTGCCGAAAAGGCTGAGCTCATCAACAACACGAGAAATATCTTTGCAGATACAGACTTCATGGGATATTGGGTCAGCATGCAGCTGACCTAATGGTAAACACTTAGCTTTTGTAAGGGTATCCCTATAAACAATAAACTCCTTCAAATATTGTCTGCCGCCGACATTCTTAGCAAAACAATACCAACAGCTAATCCTTTGGAAATGAGCAGAACCACCCTGACCTAGGATTGAACCGGGGACCAATTTTGGAATTTGCGTTCTGAAATGGAATATTTGCGGGTGATATCCAAAAAGCAATCCCGGTTATGACACAAATCAAGAATATCCGACCATTTTCCAAGTTGAATAATGATACTGGCTTTGGCAATAATGCCAGCAGCTATGGGGGAAGATTCATCAACCGCGACGGCACCTTCAATCTGCGCAAAGAAGGGATGCGATTCTGGGACCGGTTCAGTATTTTCCATTCCATGCTGAACCTGCCGCTCTGGAAATTCGTTCTCGTGATTCTGGTCTTTTACTTTTCCATTAACTTGATTTTTACCGGCCTGTATTTGCTGGTCGGCCCCCAACAGCTGACCGGCTTGGTGGGCCGGGGATACTGGCCCACCCTAAAGGAAATATTCTTTTTCAGTACCGAGACTTTTACGACGGTCGGATACGGAAGGGTCAATCCGATTGGCGATGGCGCCAATATGCTGGCTGCCATTGAAGCGCTTTGCGGCTTTTTGTCCTTTGCCATTGCCACGGGTCTTATTTACGGACGCTTTTCCAAGCCCAAAGCCTTTTTAGTATTCAGCGAGCTTGCCACGATCAGCCCTTACCACGGAAATAGCGGGTTGATGTTCCGTTTTGCTTCCTATAAGGACAACCACGTACTGACGGATGTGGACATTCGCGTCAATATCGCCTTGCTGGTCCCCGACAAAGGAACTCCGAGTTACCAGTTTTATGAATTGGGTTTGGAACGAAGCCATGTTGATAACCTGCCGATGAACTGGACGGTTGTTCACGCGATCGACGAACAAAGCCCGATTCACGGGTTTGATCCCGAAAAAATGAAATCCAGCGACGTGGAGCTCTATGTATTGATCCGGGGTTTTGACGACGTCTATTCCAACTATGTGCTCCAGCGGACTTCCTACACCTTCGGCGAGATCAAATTCAATCGCAAATTTGTTCCGATGTATCGCGAAAGCGAAGACGGTAAAACCACCATCCTGGAATTACACAAGCTCAACCAAACCATCGAAGCACCAATCTGAATTAATCCCTGATTGCCTTTGCGTTGACCCAGAATTGGGAAGGGGTTCCGGCTAAACGGCGCATCTCTGCCGCCGAAGAACTCCCCCTGGCATGAATTTTGGCTTACCTCATCAGGCATCTACTACAAATTATGAAAGTCAATTTTGCATTGGGAATCTGTCTATTCCTTGTGGTCGCCGGCTTGCTCGGCCTGACGATAATGCGCACCAGCCCGGTGAAGGGAACGATATCCCCATCCAACGCCGGGATCCGGGCCTGGCTGTTTTCCCGGACAGACACGCTGAGCGGATCAATTGCACAGGGTGCATTCCAAATCGACCAGGTCAAACCCGGCAATTACCGGCTCATGATCGAGGCGGCGCCGCCTTTCCGAAACCTGATCGTTGACGGGGTGGTGGTAGTGGAAGGCCAGCCCACGGACGTAGGCGTACTGACCATGGTACAGTAAATCATCGGTTTCAGACTATTTTCCGACGTGCCGGAGGTTTTAAGAGAATAAAACGACCCAAATCTCGTTTTGCCCTTTAAATTGCCGAGGAATAATTACCTCAGCCCAGCAATTCGCGAGAAATGAAAAAGGTATGCTTGCCTATTTTATCCGTACTGATCTTTTTCGCCTGTTCAAAGCCGGGTTCGGGATCTGGCACTGGTCCTTCTTCTCCGCCTGGCGTCCTTCCTTTGGCGCCAGGGGACAATTGGATCTACAGCAAAACCATTTATGACAGCGGAGGTCAGTCGGTGGATACGGTTGGGGCGGATACGCTCGAAATCGTATCCCAGCTATCAATCAACGGGATTACCTATTACCAGATATTCTGGTCTTCATTTTTCTCCTTCAATCCTAGCTTTTTTATCAACAAAGATTCCAACACCCTGGTAAAAGTCGATAGCGGCTTTCAATACAGTTTTTTTGCCCGGGTAACTACGGACAGCCTGCTGGTACAAAGCTGGCCGGACACCGGAGGCCGATGCCCTGGGCATAATGACTTGTATGCTTTTACGCCCTACTGGAATATCGACGGCCATCCGCAATGCCTGAAAAATACCGTCCTGGTAACGGACTGCACGGGAGAAACCTTTGAAAAATGGGTGTATTACCTGCAGCCCCGCCTGGGATTTGTCCGCATTGAAGATTCGTTGATTCAATCCAACGGTACCTTTTACCTCCGGTGGGCGGACGATCTCCAACAATACGACATCAGTTATTAACGAAGATTGGGCTCAATGGGCCCCTGCCTGAGCATAGGCGCTGACCGGCTCGCAGGTGCAGACCAGATTGCGGTCGCCTGCCGTATTATTTACCCGGGCTACCGAAGGCCAGAACTTGTTTTCGCGCAGGTCAGCTGAAGGGAAGGCGGCTTCCTGGCGGGAATAGGGATGGCTCCAGTCGTTGGCACAAATCATTCCCAGGGTATGCGGTGCATTTTTCAGCGGGTTGTCGTTCCGGTCCATCCGGCCTTCTTCGATGGCCCTGATTTCGGCACGAATCCCCAGCATGGCATCGCAGAACCGGTCGAGTTCAGATTTTTCCTCACTTTCTGTGGGTTCGACCATGATCGTGCCTGCTACCGGAAAACTAAGGGTCGGCGCGTGAAAGCCATAATCCATCAGGCGCTTGGCTACATCCTCGGCCTCAATGGCCGCACTGGCTTTAAATGATCGCAGATCTATGATGAACTCATGGGCGCAGCTGCCGTTCTTGCCGGAATATAAAATGTCAAATTGCTTTTCCAGGCGGGTCTTCATGTAATTGGCATTGAGAATCGCATATTCCGTAGCCTGCGTCATGCCTGCGGGGCCCAGCATCCGAATATAGCCGTAACTGATCAGCAGGATAGACGCGGAACCGAAGGCCGCGGAACTAACCGCATGAGTAGGCAGATCCCCCGATCCGTTGTGGCTGGCCTGGCCATCTCCAGCCGGCAACCGCAAGGAAAAATGAGAAGGCAGAAAGGCCTTCAGCCGGCCTTCTGCGCAGATCGGTCCCATACCTGGACCGCCGCCACCATGCGGAATGGCGAAGGTCTTGTGCAAATTCAGGTGACAAATATCCGCCCCAATATTGCCCGGGCTCGTTAGGCCCACCTGCGCATTCATATTGGCCCCGTCCATATAAACGAGTCCACCGTGTTCATGGACCAGCTGACAGATGTCCCGGATGCCTTCCTCGAACACCCCGTGAGTGGACGGGTAGGTGATCATCAATCCAGCCAGTATATCGCCGTGCCTTTCGGCTTTCTCGCGGAGGTCCGAAAAGTCGATATGGCCTTCGTCATCGCTTTTGACCGGAATGACCTGCATCCCCGCCATGACGGCGCTGGCAGGATTGGTCCCATGGGCCGATATCGGAATGAGCATGACCCGGCGGTGGCCCTCCTTCCGGGATTCATGGTATGCTCGGATCGTGAGCAGACCGGCAAATTCACCTTGAGCGCCACTATTTGGCTGCAGTGAAGTCGCTTGAAATCCGGTGATCTCGTTGAGCCAAGAGGACAGTTCGTCGATTATTTGCCGGTAGCCCATCCATTGGGCGGCTGGGGCGAAGGGATGGATCTGGCTGAATTCTGGCCAGCTGAGCGGAATCAGTTCGGTCGCCGCATTGAGTTTCATCGTGCAGGAACCCAAGGGAATCATGGACTGGTTAAGGGAAAGGTCGCGGTTTTCCAGGCTCTTAATGTACCGCATAATAGCGGTTTCGTTGCGATGGGTATGAAAAACCGGGTGCGTCAGATAGGGCGATTTTCGTTTAAGCGTTTCCGGGATATTATCCAAGGGATCATCCATCTCAAAAGTTGCTTCGGCGATATTCGAGCGGCGGGTTTCGGCAAATACCGATAAAATATCCACCACGTCCTGCTGAGTGGTTGTTTCGTCCAGGGAAATGCCGACGTGCCGGGAATGATAGTAATGGAAATTGATCCGTCGGCTCTCGGCGAAGCGCCGTATGACCGCCGGGTCATCCACTGCGATCTTCAGGGTGTCGAAATAAAAGTGATTTTCGTTAACCAGTCCCAAACCGGCAAGTTCGACTGAAAGCGTATGGGCCAGCAGGCTAACCCGGTGGGCAATTCCCTTCAACCCCTCGGGTCCGTGATAAACGGCATACATCGCCGCCATATTGGCCAGCAGCGCCTGCGCTGTGCAGATATTCGAGGTTGCCTTTTCCCTTTTGATGTGCTGCTCCCGGGTTTGTAATGCCATGCGGAGTGCGCGGTTTCCCTGGGCATCCACGCTGACGCCAATGATCCGGCCGGGAATCGCCCGCTTGAAATCATCTCTGCAGGCAAAAAAAGCGGCATGAGGTCCTCCGAATCCAAGGGGGACTCCGAATCGTTGCGAGCTGCCAACCGCTACGTCAGCCCCTAGGTCTCCCGGGGAAGCGAGGAGGGTGAGCGCCAGCAGGTCGGTGGCCAGCACAACGAACCCACCGATCAGATGAACCTGGTCGACCAGGGAATGATAATCGAAAATGGCCCCGTCGCTGTTGGGATATTGCAGCAGGCAGCCGAAATACTGACCATCGGGCGTGAACTGCCGGAAATTGCCGCATTCCAATTGAATCCCCAGGGGTTCGGCGCGGGTCTTCAGGATGTCCAGGGTTTGTTGGTAGACTGCCTGATCAACAAAAAACCGGGGAGACCCGACGTGTTCGTGGTCTCGGTTCTTCTGGTGGAACAACATGGTCATCGCCTCGGCCGCGGCGGTTCCTTCATCGAGCAAAGAAGCATTGGCGAGGGGCAGACCCGTCAGATCGGCGACCAGGGTTTGAAAGTTTAGCAAACCCTCCAGCCGGCCCTGGGAAATCTCGGCTTGGTATGGCGTGTACTGCGTATACCAACCCGGGTTTTCGAACACGTTGCGAAGGATGACACTCGGTACGATTGTACCATAATACCCTTGGCCAATGAAGTTTTTATACAGCAGGTTCTTAGCTGCAATTTGCCGAAGCTCGGCCAGGTATTCGTATTCGCTGATTGGACCGCCCGTACGGATGGGTTCCCGTAACCGAATGGCGCCCGGAATGGTGCGCTCGAGCAACTCTTCCATGCTCCGGACGCCTATCGTGTCCAGCATCTGGCTGGTTTCCTGTTCGTTGGGTCCAATATGTCGGGTAGCGAATTCATTCGCCTGTTGCTCAAATAGGTTCATACACGCATTGGGGTGATCGATGCAAAATTTGCGCAAAGTTAAGCGTAAACCCCGAGAAAATTGGTGGTCAGGAAGCCCAAAACAACCCCGGCGGGCCAAGCGTGAATCCCGACGGGGGGTATACAGAACAGGGAGGATTCTTCCTACCTTACTGGACCGAAGATTTCCGATGAAATTCCGATCTTCGGCTGAAATCTTGAGCTATGCGGGAACTGCTGGGGCGAGGCTGGGAACAAAGGGCCGAAGGCCGTCAAAAAGAATACGCCAGCCTGCTGAAGAAAAAGCCCCGGCGTGATTTTCTTGTAGAGCTTCCCGAATTGCATAAGCAAGCCTTCCGGGAGATCAATTGCCTGGAATGCGCCAAATGCTGCAAAAAATACAGCCCGCGGTTCAAAACTCCCGACATCAAAAGAATTGCGCGCCTTTTGGGCATGAAAGAAGGAGATTTTATCCGGCGTTACCTGCGCCTTGATGAAGAGGGCGACTATGTAGCCAATGTCGCACCCTGCCCTTTCCTGGGATCCGATAACCGGTGCGGGATCTACGCGGACCGTCCCTCAGATTGCCGGCGGTTTCCCTATACGGACGAGGATGTTTTTTTCAAGCGTCAGGCCTTGACCTTGCAGAATTCTCGGTTTTGTCCCATCGTGTACTCCGTCCTGGAGCGCTTACTGGCTGCACCGCAGCGAAAGGACTAAGACTTTGCTGCTGTAACTTCCTCATAGGCGACCCGAAGCCCCCGGCCGTTCCCGTGACCCTGCCAGACCGTTACCTTGGGGTCAAGTGGATTTGATTTTTGATCGACAAATTAGCCAGGCGGGCCCGGATGGGAGACTTTGGATCCCATCCAAGGAAGGACAGGAATCGGAATCAAAGGCAAGTAGGCCTGATCAATATTGCATTTTCCGCAAAGAAGGCGCCCTGAACCAGGTAACGAATACCACTAGCCAGGTCATACATCCTCCAAATACTACAGAAGGAACTACTCCTAACAATTTGGCAGCCAATCCGCTCTCAAACTGGCCTAATTCATTACTTGAATTAATGAACATGCTGTTGACGCTGAGCACGCGTCCCCGCATATAGTCGGGAGTCTTCAGTTGCATGATCGTCCCGCGGATCACCACGCTGACCCCATCCAGCATGCCGCTGATCAGTAGCACGCCAAAGGATACCCAGAAAATCTTCGACAGGCCGAAAAGAATAATGCAGGTACCGAAGCCCCAGACGACAAACAGGAGTTTGCGGCCTTGCTGACGTCGAAAGGGAAAAAAAGTCAATAAAACGACTACGGCTATCGATCCGATATCAGATGCACCGTTGAGCAGCCCGAATCCCTGGGCGCCGATCTTGAGTATATCGCGGGCATACACCGGAACCATGGCCACGGCCCCGCCGAAAAACACCGCAAATAGGTCGAGTGACATGGCGCCGAGTAATTCGCGGGTCTTTAAGACAAACCGTATGCCTTCCCGAACGCTATCCCAGGTTTTTCTTTCCAGGCTTTCGCTCAAGGGGGGTTTTGGTTTTAGGCGGAGCAGGATCAATAGGGACAGGGATATGAGCAGGGCGACCGTAGCCAGTGTGCCGGAATTGCCCAGTAGCGCAATCAGGAATCCACCCGTGGCGTGACCGGTGACTGAGGCAGAAAGCCAGGTGCCCTGGCTCCAAGTGATCGCATTTTGCAAGCTGTTCTTGGGCACGATCTGTCCTAGCATGACGTTGAATAGCGGGCCGGTAAATGATCGCACCATTCCGGACAAAAAAATAACGAGGTAAATCCCCAGCGCAATCCAGCGAACGGCGAACCGACCGGCAATCCAATGCGTGGACAGAAACAAGAGTATAAGTGCACAGACTAGGTACAAGAGCATCCCGGTCCGCAACAGGGACTTTTTTTCGCTGATGTCGATCACATGACCTGCGTAGAGTGCCAGGCTCAAGGCCGGGAGCACTTCGGCCAGTCCGAGCAGCCCGATTGCGAACGGGGCATTGGTCAGGTTATACATCCACCAGCCCACCAGCGTGCCCATCATGCGCAGCGCCATGATAAAGAGGAATCGGCCAGCCAGCAAGCTGCGGAACTCCGGCACCCGGGCCGACGCGAAGGGGTCTCGTCGTTGTGACTCACTGTCCATGCGGCGGCGTTCTCATGCTTCAGGGTAGGGCGTAGTATCGCTGGTCTTCTCCATGTTCGTCTTCCAGCGCTTCGAGCACCAGGTTAAAGTGCGATTCATTTCCCAGAAAATCAGCGTGGCCCGCGTCAATAAAAAGAGTCTTTATCTTATGCTGGCGGATATAACTCGTGTAGGTTTCCTGCAACTGGAACAGGTACCCGTCTGAAATGCCCTGCTCATATTTTCGGTTCCTTTTTTTGATGTTCATCTGCAGCCGTTTTACCGGAACGTGCAGATAAATCAGGATATCCGGCTGGATCAATTGAGGATAAATGATGTCAAACAGTTTCTGATACAACCGGAATTCCTGTTCTGGGAGATTGACCTTGGCAAATAGCAGGCATTTGATGAACAGGTAGTCGGAGATGGTTATGCTGTGGAACAAATCCTTTGTGTGCACCAATTCATTGAGCTGCTTGAAACGCTCGGCCATGAAAAAGAGTTCCAGGGGAAAGGCATATTGCTTGGGATTTTCGTAAAACCGCGGAAGAAAAGGGTTATCTGCAAATTGCTCGAGGATCAGTCTTGCATTAAAGTGTTTGGCCAACAGGTGCGCCAGGGTCGTCTTACCAGCTCCAATGTTTCCTTCAATCGTGATAAAGTGGTGGTTCATCTGCCACGCAAAGAAAAAAGAAATGTAGGAAAGTCAGGCTATATTTTTTTCACAGGCAATGGATCGCTGCATGCTTTCCACAGTTCCTCCATTGACTGCTTCAGGCCGGGATGTATCCATCCGGGCGCAATTTCCCGCGCCGGAGCCAGAGCGAAACGTCGGTTAGCCAATTCCGGGTGGGGAATGGTGAGACCGGCCTTCTTGATTTGTTCGTTATTGAAAAGCAAAATATCAATATCAATAGTTCGTGGACCATTCTTCACGGTCCTCGTCCTGCCGGCGCTTTGCTCGATCTCCAAAAGCATTTTCATCAGGCGATCCGGACCCAGGCTCGTTGAAAGCAATATGGCCTGATTGTAAAAATAAGGTTGGTCGGGATTGCCCCATGGTGCTGTTTCATAGATAGAGGATATGTTGTCGATTCTTCCGGCGGTGCTCGCAATCCGCTCCCTGGCCATTCGTAGTTCCAACGATCTATCGCCTATGTTGCCGCCGATCAGGAGTAATGCTTTGTTCATATTTCAGTACATTCGCGCGAGCAAATATCTCTTATTTTGAAGGCCGGTAAAAATCATTGTCATCCATGGGCGGCTTCCTAAAGTCCTTTCTCGGCGCTTTGTCGGCGCTAATTGTTTTTTCTCTCGCTGGTCTGTTCATTCTTATTCTCTGGCTGGGAAGTTTGGTTACCTCAGGCAGGATTTCGGTGGGTACCCAGGGCGTATTGGTATTGGATCTCAGTCAGAATTTTCACGAGCAGGCTGTGCTCAACCCCCTAGGTAAATGGTCTGCAGATGATGAATTCGATCTGCCCGGCGTATATGACATCACGCGTTTGATCGGACGGGCTGCCCGTGACAGTTCGATCAAGGGGATTTACCTTAAATGCGATGACAATGCCAACGGATTTGCCGCCAGTGAAGAAATCCGCCAGGCGCTGACCGAATTCAAAAAGTCCGGGAAATTCATATTTGCCTTCGGCGACGTGATCCCGCAGAAAGCCTACTACGTTGGCAGTGTCGCCGACGCAATTTATTGCAATCCCAAGGGCGGTGTGGACTGGAGAGGATTCGCCGGGGAGATGGCATTTTTCAAAGGAATGCTGCAAAAACTGGATATCGAGCCGCAAATATTTTACGCCGGAAAATTCAAAAGCGCTACCGAACCGCTGCGGGAAGTGAAGATGACGGACGCCAACCGCCTTCAAACCAGCGTTCTGTTGAGTGACCTCTACAACAGGTTTTTGGCGCAAACGGCGTCGGCCCGAGGCCTGGATTCTGGACTCCTGCGCCGTTGCGTGGATGGGCATCTCATCCGTTATGCCGATGACGCACTGAGTTACAAACTGGTGGACGGTCTGATTTACGACGACCAGTTGAAGGATAAAATCCGGCAGCGGCTGAACATGACAAAGGATGGCAATATCAATTTTATTCCCATTGCCAAATACCGGCGCGCGGTCGAATTCCGGAAATATGGAAAAGAGCTCATTGCCGTGATTTATGCAGAAGGTGATATCATTTCGGGGAAGGGGGATTTCCGGGAGATCGGCGGGGACACTTACCGCGCGCTGATCCGGCAGGCCCGAATGGACAATGACATCAAGGCCATTGTGATTCGAATCAATTCCGGCGGCGGCAGTTCCCTGGTCAGCGAAAACCTGTGGAGGGAATTATCGGTAGCCCGTTCCAAGAAGCCTGTCGTAGTCAGTTTCGGAGACGTGGCCGCGTCCGGAGCATACTACCTTTCTTGCAACGCCGACAGCATTTTTGCCCAGGCAAATACCATCACCGGATCCATTGGAGTCTTCAGCATTCTGCCGAATCTGCAAGGTTTCTTCAAAAACAAGCTGGGAGTGACTTTCGACGACGTCAAGACAGCCCCGGATGCCGACGAAATTTCGGTTACCAAGCCCTTGACGGCGACCCAGCGTCAGTTTATTCAGAACGAAGTGGACAGCATTTACCATGACTTTCGTTCACGAGTAGCCGAAGGGAGGAAACTGACCATGGAATTTGTTGACAGCATCGGACAGGGTAGGGTTTGGAGCGGCTCGAGGGCCCAGCAGCTAGGCCTCGTAGACCGCCTGGGCAGCCTTCAGGACGCCATAAACTGCGCCGCGAAGATGGCGGGAACCAGTGACTACCGCTTGCGGGAATACCCGGAAGAAAAGGACTGGCTGGGCCAGCTGTTCGAAAGTTACCGGAGATCATCGAAAGCCCAGCAGCTGCAAGGCGAATTGGGCGAGCAGGGTTACCGGCTTTACACCGGACTCCGAAGCATCCGGTCAATGACGGGGTCGGCTCAGACCCGTTTGCCTTTTGTATTCAGCATTAACTAATCCCGGCCGTGAATTCTTACCCGCCGGAAAGACCATCCACGCATGTCACAACCGTATAGCCAGTTCCAGGCGATGATTTCCATCTCCAAGGCAAGTTTCCGCGCCATAACGCGGAGCCCCTCTGCGGTGGTTTTCAGTTTTGGATTTCCGCTCATCTTCATCCTGGTGTTCGGGTTTATCGGGGGCAGTGGCCCTTCCGTTTCTTTTGCCCTGGCCAATCCCGGAGACAGCAACAATGTCGTCATCCGGAATTTACTCCGAAATCCCTTAATTCATTTGGCTTCGGAACCGGATTCGATTTCCCTTCGACGCGACTTGGAAAAAGGCCGCATCGCTGCGGAGCTTTGGGTGGATTCATCCCGGTCTGCTGTCGGGTTCATGGGATACCACATTCGCTCCCTGACCTCTACGGCAACAGGCGACAAATTCCCCATTTTGAAAATGGCCTTATCAGAGACCATCCAGCGCATTGAAGACCGGGCAATCCCTACCCAGTACCGGCTGGTCAGCGTTTCGGAACTCCCTCCCCTTGCCGGGCGCGAGTACACGATGATCGATTTCATTCTGCCGGGCATGCTGGGGTTTTCGCTGCTCAGCGCCGGGATTTTTGGAGTGGCCTTTCTTTTTTACAATCTCCGGCAGATGTTGGTATTGAAGCGTTTCTTCGCAACCCCGATCAATCGACGCTATATTGTTTTGGGGGAAGGCATCAGCCGGGTGCTCTTTCAACTCCTAACGGCCGTCGTAATCATCCTGGTCGGTCACTACGTCTTCAACTTCACGCTGGTACATGGATTGGTGACTTTTCTAAACATGATTCTCCTTAGCCTCCTGGGATTGATCATATTCATGGGATTTGGATTTATAATCAGCAGCGTGTCCAAAAACGAAAGCTCCATTCCACCCTTTGCCAACCTCATTACCATGCCGCAGTTCCTGCTCGGAGGCACTTTTTTCTCAACACAGGCTTTCCCCGTTTGGCTTCAAAAAGTTTGTGAAATCATGCCCTTAAAGCAGCTCAACGACGCCCTGCGAAGCATCGCCTTTGAAGGGGCCTCGATTACCGACTGCGGAAAGCAGTTGGGAATCCTGATGCTTTGGGGTATTGCCGTATATGCCGTTGCTTTCAAAGTTTTTAAATGGGAATAACCTCATGCGCTGGGTCAGACTGGTCGGTTTCAGCATCCTGGTTTTAACGGCTGCGGTGATTTTTTTGTTTGCTCTTTTCCCTTCCTCCATCCGCATTTCGCGCGTGATACGCATAAAATGCTCCCGGGAGGAGCTGCTCGGGCGATTGGAAGATCTGCGGCAGTGGCCGGCGTGGAATCACCTGGCGCGCGCGCCGGCCCTTATTCACCCGGAAATCGTGAATTCCGCCGGTGACAGCGGGCTGGCCATCCAATCCGACGAGCTCCGGATTAAACGGGTCTCTTCATCGCCGGATTCGGTAATCACAGAATGGCGGCAGCAAAACGGAAAGACATTTCGTGGTGGGTTTATCATTCATCCGGACCTGGACGGCCAGGTGATTTTGGAGTGGTATTTTCTTTTCCATTTCCGCTGGTACCCCTGGGAAAAATTGGGCAGCATGTTTTACGACCGGGGCCTCGGACCCGAAATGGAAGTTTCCCTGGCGGATCTTCGGAATCAATGCGAAGCGAAGGATCAGCGTCAGACCGGAGAAGCCATAGCTTCTTTCGATTCCTGCTTGTCCAGCATTTCCTCCAAAAAACGGTAGACCGCGGAGAGTTCTTCTTCCGTAATGCAATAGGGGGGGAGGCAGTAGACCGTATTGCCAAGGGGACGCAGGTAGATACCCTGGCGCAGCGCCGCGGCAGTAATGGCCTGCCCTGCCGAATGAAGATATCCGTCCGCCCCATCATTTAGCTCAAAAGCGAGCAGGGTGCCCAGCGCCCGTGCTCCCCGAACCGAACGACGGTCCGAAATTTGGGCGGCGAAACCTGCCTGTCTCCGCCCAATCCGATCAATGGATTCGCGGCAGCCGGGTTGTAGCAGCAGGTCCATGCTGGCCAAGGCAGCGACACAGGCCAAGGGATTTGCCGTGAAAGAATGGCCATGGAAAAAACTTAGCTGACGGTCTTCGCTGAGAAAAGCATCGAATACCTGCTGCGTCGCGGCCGTTACTCCAAGGGCCAGGGTTCCGCCAGTCAACCCCTTGCTGAGACAGATGATATCGGGCCGCTCCTGCAGGTATTCACTGGCAAACCATTTACCGGTTCTACCAAAACCCGTCATCACTTCGTCGGCGATCAGCAGAACGCCTTCGGAACGGAGCATCCGGAGCATTTCGTCAAGACCTTCCGCCGGATAGAGGCGCATCCCCCCCGCCGCCTGCAACAGGGGTTCATAAATAAAGCAAGCCATCTCGCGGCCATGCTGGCGGATGGTATTCCGGATTTTCTCCATGTTTTCGGGATGCGGACAGTCGACGGTGACCACGTCAAATAAGTATTCTCGGAACGCGAGCGTAAAAATCCCCCGGTCGCTCACGCTCATAGCGCCAAAAGTATCGCCATGGTAGGCATGGGATAATGCCAGTATCTTGTTCCGGCCGCCAGGGGTTCCCGTAGGAGAGCCGTTTGTTAAACCGGTGGTCCGGTTCTTCCAAAACTGGATGGCCATCTTGATCGCAACTTCCACAGCGGTGGACCCATTATCGGAATAGAACACTTTGGCAAATCCTGGAGGCAAAATGCCCAGCAGCCGTTCGGCCAGGAGAATGGCAGGCTCATGGGTGAAACTCGTGAAAATCACCTGTTCCAGGATTAGGGCCTGCCTTCCCAGGGCCTCTGCAATATGCGGGTGCGCGTGACCGTGAAGGTTCACCCACCAGCTGCTGATGGCATCGATGTAACTCCTGCCTTTGTCGTCAAACAGCCGGGCGCCCGTACCGCGGACAATGGCCAAAGGGGGCTCCCGGCGCAGGTGCTGGGTATAGGGGTGCCAGATAACCTGTTCGTCCCGCGACGACAAAGACTGATTCATGTAAGCTATTTTTGGACTGGGATCCCTGAAGGGGACCAGGTTCCAAAGGTAAATATTCAGGGGTATCCCGCTTAGGATGCAACGACGCAGGACCCCTGATTGTCAGCACTAATATCGGTTCCTTGATGGATGAAGGCCTGTTGCTGAGAGAATGTTTGCTGGGCAAGCGAGAGGCCCAAAAGCAGCTTTTTGAGTTGTTTTCCGGGCCCATGCTGGGCGTTTGCTACAGGTATACGAAGTCCATGGCCGATGCCGAAGACGTCTTACAGGAAGGCTTTATAAAGATCTACCGGAACCTGCACCAGTATTCAGGTCAGGGGGAACTGGGCGCCTGGATCCGGCGGATCATGGTAAATACGGCCATCAATTACCTGAAAAGGAATAGCCACTATCAGGCTGAATTGTCCTTCCGCGACGCCGGGCTGCACCTGGTCTCCGGCGATGATCCGGAGGTAACTCTCTACAGCAAGGATCTGGCGATGCTGATCCGGCAGTTGCCGACCGGATACCAGACCATTTTCAACCTGCATGCGGTAGAAGGATTTTCACATGTCGAGATCGGGAAAATGCTGGGCATCCATGAGGGAACTTCCCGCTCCCAGTATGCGCGGGCACGTCATTTATTAATTAGTTGGATCAAAAATTTTGCAGCAGATGCAAAAACAGAGTCATACACCCGGCCCCGCCTTTGAGGAGCAGGTCCGCAGTAAGATGGAGGAACTTCGGTTCGTTGCTCCGGATTCCAGCTGGCTCCGGCTGGAGCAGGCCCTGGATCTGGAAAAGCGAAAGAGGCGACCATTGATTTGGGTTTGGTGGATCGCTGCCATTCCCCTGGCCTTGGGCGTTTTTATGCTTTATCCGCGCAAATCAAATCCGCGACCGAAGAGCGTAAGCCAGCCCCTCTCTCAACACAAAACGAATTTCCCATCCCATTCCGAATCTAGTTCCCTCAAGAGTCAGCACCCATCGGATGCGGCCGGGGCTTTACCTCTTGGGGAGGAGGACAAGGAAAAGAAGGAGTCCGTCGGTCCGCAGAACCGCGATGCCTCCGCAGAAGAAAACCAGCGAGCCGATAAATTCTTTAAGAAATCCAGCGGTTTGCCCGAGGCGAAATCCACCAGAACATCGAGCATAGGCAATGGCCAATCCCAAGCTCCGGTCAGGGACCGGATAGTGAAGGAATCCCAGCCGGAATCCCGGGCATCCGTGCAGGAGAGCTTGGCTTCTGCTATCGGAATGCAGCCGGCCGATTTATCGGCCTTGGTTGCCTTGCCTGGATGGGTACGGCAAGGCCGGGTAGGTCCGATCTTCCTGATTGATAGGTCCAGCCTGCGCGCCCTAGCCAATGGGGGCGTTTCCATAAAACCCGCGGTTGCCTCCGGCGAAGGTCAGCGAAAGCCTTGGAAACTGGGGGCCTATGGCGCAATCGGCTCATCCGGCGTGCAGGAGTACGCGGGCAAAGGAAACATGTTGCCAAACGCAACCGCTGGTGGTACTTCGGCTACCAGGGTACTTTCTTTTCCGAGCAACGGGCTTAGTTTCGGAATCGGCGCTGTTTTGGAAAAGCCGTTGAGCAGGAAACTTATTTTTTCGACGGGAATAATTTATCGCTATTATGCGAACCACCTCCTTACCGGTCAACGGGCCGATTCCCTGTTTCCGGGCGCCTATTATTTAACCAGCGTTCCCGCTTTCGGCGCCCCCGCGTCCAGCAGCACCGGCCACACGCAAACATTCCAGTTCTTTGAATTGCCAGCGGGGTTAATCTGGCAGATCAATCGCAACCCCCATCTGCCCATCACCGCTGAAGGCGGAATTTCCCTGTCAGAACTTGTCGGAAGCAAATCCCTGTATTATGATCAAAACAGCGGCACCTACCGCAGCGGAGGTCCCATAAATCATACCGAATTTCAGTTCTATACCGCCTTGCGCCTGGGCTTTTACCAAGGTCACAACCTTTGGCGCATCGGGCCTGGTTTGCAATATGGCGCCACGCCCTTATTCGATCGGGACCAGGTGAGCACCTTGCCGCAGCATTTGCACTACGCTGCCCTGGTTATTTCCTTTATTCCTGGAAAACCCTGAATTTAGGAATCCCGTCCTGTCGGTTTGTTCTTCAGGAACCGCAGGTTTCGGCGGATTCCACTCCATTTTGCCCGCCTTAGCGGCGAATCCCTGAATTTCTCTCGAAATTGGATTTCGCTGAAGTTCTCCCAATCCGAATAGCTAAACTCGAGCAGCTCCCGCTTCGGCTCGAAGGCTTCCTCGCGACTTGGTTCCGCAAAGCGGTTCCAGGGGCAGACATCCTGGCATATGTCGCATCCAAAAAGCCAATCCTTCCATTGGCCGTTCATTTTTTCCGGAATCAATTCATCTTTGAGCTCAATGGTGAAGTAGGCAATACACCGGCTTCCATCGACCATTTTGTTGTCCAGGAGGGCCCCCGTAGGACAGGCATCGATGCATTTTCGGCAACTTCCGCAATAATCCCTGGCATAGGGCTCATCATAAGCCAATTCGATGTCCACGATTAGATTGGCAATGAAATAAAAGGACCCGCCCTGGCGCCGGATGAGGTTCCCGTTTTTGCCAATCCAGCCCAACCCGCTCCGGAAGGCCCAGGTCTTCTCCAATACGGGCGCACTGTCCACAAATCCCCGACCATGAAATGCTCCCAATCCCTGCCTCAACAGATCCATAAAACGCTTTAGCTTTTCCCGGATCACCTCGTGGTAATCTTCCCCCAGCGCGTATTTGGCTATTTTGGGTCGGTCATCCGCCGGCGGACCGAGCGGTTGTGCAGGATAATAATTCAACAGCAAACTGATAACAGAACGGGCTCCCGGAACCAGTTTCGCAGGGTCGACCCGCAGGTCAAAGTGGCGTTCCATATAGGACATGCCGCCCTGCATCCCCTGGGCAAGCCATTGTTCTAATCTCCGGGCATCGTCCTCCAGGGGCACGGCGCGAGCAATGCCGCAGAAATCGAATCCGCAGGCCTTGGCGTTTTGTTTGACCAACCGGCTTTTTTCTTCCAGGTTCATGCTGAATGGCAATCAATGTTCCGGAAATCCGTTCCTATATAAGGATTTTTCATTATTTTGGACCTACCCCTAAACTGATTCCCTATATGAAATGTAAAACCTTCGCGTTTTGCCTCATCAGCCTATTGCTGGGGCAAATTCATCTACTTGCGCAAGATAAGCTGGACATTAAATTTGGAAAGATAAACCCAGCGGATTTCGATCTCTCCAAGCATTCATTTGACAGCAGTTCCGCGGCTGTGGTCCTGGCTGACATCGGAAATACCTATTTCGAAGGTAATGGGAACGGTAGTTTTACATTGGTATTCAAGAGATTGCGACGTGTCAAAATCTTGACCAAGGCCGGGTTTGAAGCAGCCCAAGACGAAATCCTGGTGTACTCGAACGGGGCGGGGCGGGAAGAACAGCTGACAGATCTCAAAGCCAGCACCTACAATCTCGAAAATGGCCAAGTCCAGGAGACCAAACTGGATGGGAAATCCATTTTCACCGACAAGCAGGACCGGTACATGGCATTGAAAAAATTCACGTTCCCCGCGGTAAAAGAAGGATCGATCATTGAAGAATCCTATACGATTCGCTCAGATTTCCGGCAATACCTGCGCGCCTGGAATTTTCAGTGCGAATACCCCACCTTGTGGAGCGAATATGAAGTAAAAATTCCTGAATTCTTCAATTATGTTTTTCTCACCCAGGGGGACCAGAACTATCACATCAAGACCGTAAAAAATACGGCAGATCTATATACCGTACGCTGGTCCAACGGCACTTCCTCGGACGATGTTGAACACCTGCAGGCCAATGTCCAAGATTCCCGCTGGGTGAAAAAAGATGTGCCCGCCTTGAGAGACGAGGAGTATTGCACCACCTTGAAAAATCATGTGGCGCGGATCGAGTTTCAATTGAATTTTACGCAATATGGTGAAACCGGCGAGCGCCATGTCTGGCTCGGGGATTGGTTCATGGCCAGCGACAAGCTGCTCAAGGACGAGGATTTTGGCGGAGCCTTAGGGGAGGACAATCGATGGATGAATCAAGAATTGCAGGCAGTACTTGCGGGCGCTCAGACCGATGAAGGCAAAGCCCAAAAGATCTATGGCTATTTGCGCGATAATTTCACCAGCTCCGGACAAATGGGAATTTATACGGATCATCCGCTCAAAGCCGTATTCAAGAGCCGGGGGGGTAGCGTAGCGGAAATCAACTTGCTGCTGGTCGCCATTTGTCGTCATGAAAATATTGCCGCCGATCCCGCCCTGCTCAGCACGCGGGGCCATGGATATACCAGCGAAACCTACCCCTTAATTTCCCGCTTTAATTATGTCGTGTGCGCAATCAAACAAGGAGAAAAAACCATTTTTCTGGACGCTAGCGATCCCAACCTCGGTTTTGGCTGCCTTCCCGGTTATTGCTATAACGGACAGGTCCGGGTAATCAACATCAGCAATCCCTACCTGATCCATCTGTATGCAGACTCGCTAAAGGAACGCAAGATGACCTCCGTGGTCATTGTCAACGATGACAAAGAATTCTTGGCGGGATCCTGCCAATCCACGCTCGGCAATATCGAATCGATCAATTTGCGGGATTTGGTCCGGGCAAAAGGAGAAAAATCCGTTTTCCAGCGAGCCATGTCCGAATTGGGCGCGGACGGGAGCCTGGAAAATGAAGGAATTGATTCCCTGAGCAAGCTGGAATATCCGGTTAAAGTCCATTTCGATTTCAATCTCAAAGTGGATACCGACCAGGATATGCTGTACATCAATCCGATTCTTGCAGACCCGATAAAGGATAACCCATTCAAGGCGGCCCAGCGGCTCTTTCCGGTCGAGATGCCCTACGCCCAGGACTTCATCTATGTCCTGAGCATGGAAATTCCCAAGGGATACGAGCTGGAAGAACTGCCCAAATCCGCCCGGGTGGCTTTCAATAATACCGAAGGCATTTTTGAATACCTCGTGCAGCATGACGAGAACGGCATTCAATTGAGGACGCACTTGCGTTTGGATCGGGCCTTCTATGCGCCGGACGAATACGGCACGCTCCGGGATTTCTACACCTATGTTGTTAAGAAGGAAGCCGAACAAATAGTATTCAAAAAGAAAAAATAGTTCCGCGATCCGCACTTGCTCATTCCGATGAAAAAAAATTTGCCATTTCTGACGCAGCTTGGTCCTTTTGTACTCGCAGCAGGGATTATGCTGATTTGCCTGCTGCCGACCAAGGCCTTCGCTCAACGCTATCCCATCTCCCGGATCCCGGATTCGCTCAAAAAGGGGGCCAGCGTAGTGAAGCGCTATGAAGAGATCGTTTACGAGATCAAATCGCCTTCGCGGGCGACGCTGCACGAACATTATGTCTACAGCATCCTGGATGAGAGCGGAAAATACCGAGCCCGATACCGCACGGGATACGATAAGTTCATTAGCATTGGCTCCATCAGCTGCCGCTTGATCGACGCGCAGGGAAATGAAATCAAACACGTGTCGAAAAAAGATATGCAGGACGAGAGCGGGACCGACGACGAATCCCTTATTTCGGACACCCGGTACAAAGTGAACGAATTTTATTCCCGGGACTACCCCTACACCGTCGAATACGAGGAGGATGACGACATCAGCGGAATTATGGATTTGCCCGATTGGTCGCCGCAATCGGATCCCGATGAGTCGGTCCAGGTCAGCCGCTTTGTTCTCGTTGCGCCAAAGGATTATGCGGTGAGGTATAAGAATATGAATCTTACCCTGCAACCGGAAATAAAGGAAAGCGGGGGCAAAAAAACCTACACCTGGGAACTGGACAGCCTGTCCGTCAAGGACCAGGAATCCTTGGCGCCATCCTGGAATTCGATTTGTCCAAAAGTGCTCATGGCCCCGTCGGCCTTCGAGGCCCAAGGTTATGCCGGAGATATGTCCAGCTGGGAGAGCTTCGGCAAATTCCTCTATCAATTGATGCAAGGCCGGGATCAACTGCCTCCGAACGTAAAGGCCCAGGTGCATCAGCTGACCGATGGGGTCAGCGATCCTCGCCGGAAAATTTCTCTCCTCTATGAATTCCTGCAACAGAACACGCGCTATATCAGCGTCCAACTGGGGATCGGCGGATGGCAACCTTTTGATGCCACCTATGTGGCCACCAAACGATACGGAGACTGCAAGGCCCTGTCCAACTACCTTGTCGCCTTGCTCAAGGAGGCCGGTATTGAAGGGAAATATGTGGTCATCCGGGCGAGGACCAACGCACCGGCCATTATTAGCGACTTCCCCGAACCCCAGTTCAATCACGTCATCGCCTGCGTTCCCCTGGGCAAGGATACGGTTTGGCTGGAATGTACCAGCCAGGACTTTCCGGCCGGATATCTGGGGGCTTTTACGTCGGATCGCTACGGACTGATGGTCGACGAACACGGGGGAACCCTGGTTCGCACCCCCCGATACGGGGCAAGGGATAATCTGCAACAGCGGGTCCTTCTCGGAGCGATCAATGACCAGGGGGACCTGAACGCCAGCCTCGTCTCCTTATATCAAGCGGAACGGCAAGATGCCCTGGAAGAGCGCATACATACTTCCAACAAGGACGAAATGGATCATTACCTGAAAACCTTTATCGATTTGCCAACTTACGACGTGATTGGTTTCAACTATCAGTCAACGAACATCAGGCTGCCCGCCATTCAGGAGTCACTAAAGCTGACCTCCCCTAATTATGCCCAGGTGAGCGGTCGCCGGCTTTTTATCCTGCCCAATATCGTTACGCGGTCGGAAAGCAGACCGAAAGCGGATGCCGGTCGCCGGCAGGATTTTGTCAGCTTTGATGAATTCCGCGACGTGGACAGCGTGGAATTACAGGTGCCCGGAGGATATCGCTTGGAGACTATGCCTGCTCCGATTCACTTAGAAACGCCTTTTGGCAGCTTTGAGTCCGCTTGTACGTTTGAAACCGACCGGCTGCGTTATCACCGGACTTATGAGCGCCGTGCCGGAAAATTCTCGGCCAAATCCTATTCCGACTACGTGAACTTCCTGCAGCAAGTGTACAAATACGACCATACCCGAACCGTGCTGGTCAAAGCAGACTAGAGCTCGGTAGCCAATCGGGCCATTTGATCCCCCCAGCCATTTTGCTGCCCGCGAATGACGATCCGGAGCAGCCTAGGAAACAATCCAAATAATTCTATCTTGCCTGTCCTCACGAATTGCGGGTGAACTATTTGCTTGGATACGATATAGGTTCTTCTTCCGTTAAGGCCGCCCTGATTGACGGAAATTCCGGAAAACTGCTGGCTTCGGTTTTTTCTCCGGCTTCGGAAATGGCTATCAGCAGCCCCCGGCCGGGCTTTGCCGAGCAGGATCCCGACCGCTGGTGGGCCGAACTGGTCCACGCCACTGCCCTCCTGCGGCAAGCCGCGGGATTCTCCCCACAGGAGGTGATGGCCATCGGCATTTCGTATCAAATGCATGGATTGGTCTGCGTCGATCGCAGGCAGCGGCCGGTTAGGCCGGCCATCATCTGGTGCGATAGCCGTGCGGTCTCCTGGGGCGAGAAAGCCTTTGCCGATCTGGGGGAGCAATTTTGCCTGCAGCACTACTTAAATTCGCCGGGAAATTTCACAGCTTCCAAATTAAAGTGGGTCATGGAGAATGAGCCTCGGCTATACGCATCCATCGATCGGATCATGCTGCCGGGGGATTATATCGCCATGCGGTTGACCGGAACCGCTTGCACCACAGTCCCTGGTCTTTCGGAAGCCATATTGTGGGACTATCCGACCCAGCAACCCGCTTATGCATTAATGCAATATTATGGAATTGACCCATCGCTGCTCCCCCCCTTGGTTCCCAGCTTCGGGGAGCAGGGGAGGCTATTGCCCGATCCAGCCGGCCTCCTTGGCTTGAAAGCGGGAACCCCGGTAACCTACCGGGCCGGGGACCAGCCGAATAACGCATATTCCCTGCAGGTGCTAGAGCCCGGCGAAATTGCTGCAACGGCCGGAACCTCCGGGGTAGTATACGGCGTTACAGACCGCACTGATTATGATTCGGCTTCCCGGGTGAACAGTTTTGTCCATGTCAATCATCAAACCGGCAGGCCGCGCTTGGGCATCCTCCTCTGCCTGAACGGCACGGGCATTCTGTACAGTTGGTTGCGCAGGCAATTTTTTGCCGGCCAATCCTACGAAGACCTGAATCGGGAGGCCGCGATGGTGCCTACCGGATCGGAAGGCCTGCTCTTCTATCCTTTCGGAAATGGAGCGGAAAGAATATTGTCGAATCGAGATCCGGGAGCGGCTTTGCTCGGCCTTCAATTCAACCGGCATCACCGGGGCCATATTGCCCGGGCCGCTCAGGAAGGCATTGCTTTCGCCTTGAATTACGGCATGGAAATCATGGCGGGAATGGGTTTTTCGCTGGCCAGGATCCGGGCCGGACTGGCCAACATGTTTCTCAGCGAATTGTTCGCAGCCCAGCTCGCCAATATCTCCGGTTGCTGTATCGAACTTTGCAAAACGGATGGCGCGCAAGGGGCAGCCCGGGCAGCAGGTGTCGGGGCCGGCTGGTTTGCCGGTTACCGGGAAAGCTTTTGCGGCATGGAATGGGCCCGGCGGATAGAACCGGATCCGCGCCAGGCAGGCCCTACCGGGCTAGCTTATGCGCATTGGAAAAAGCATTTAAACTCTTTTATCACGTAAACTAAACCATATGGAGGTCGTGACAGGCAGTCGGGAGTATTTTCCCGAAATCAGGCAAATCCAATTTGAGGGTCCGGATTCAGACAATCCCCTGGCCTTTAAATGGTACGATCCGGACCGGATGGTAGGAGGAAAAAAACTCGCAGATCGGGCGCGTTTTGCGGTATGCTATTGGCATACGTTCTGCAATACCGGTGGCGACCCGTTCGGTCCAGGCACGAAAATATTCCCCTGGAATGCATCGGCTGATCCGGTGCAGCGGGCTAAAGACAAGATGGACGCCGCCTTTGAAGTGATCAGCAAACTGGGCGCTCCTTTCTATTGCTTTCACGATATAGACCTGGTCGACGAGGGGGAATCTTTTGTCGAATATGAAAAGCGGCTGCAAACCCTGGTTGACTATGCGAAGCAAAAGCAGGCCTCGAGTTCGGTCCGGTTGCTCTGGGGTACGGCCAATGTATTTTCTCATCCACGTTACATGAACGGTGCGGCAACCAACCCGGACTTTTCCGTCCTGGCCTGCGCCGCGACCCAGGTAAAGAATGCACTGGACGCCACGATTGCGCTGGGAGGTGAGAATTATGTCTTCTGGGGTGGGCGCGAAGGCTACATGAGCCTCCTGAATACCAACATGAAGCGGGAAGTCGAGCACCTGGCGAGATTCCTGATCATGGCCCGCGATTATGCACGCCGGCAGGGTTTCAAGGGAAACTTCTTCATTGAGCCCAAGCCCTGCGAGCCAACCAAGCACCAGTATGATTTCGACGCAGCTACGGTGATTGGCTTTCTTCGCCACTTTGGTTTGGACAAAGATTTCAAGTTGAATATTGAGGTCAATCACGCCACTTTGGCTGGACATACTTTCCAGCACGAATTGCAAGTTGCGGCGGATGCCGCGATGCTGGGCAGCATCGACGCCAACCGGGGAGATTCGCAGAACGGCTGGGACACCGACCAATTTCCCATGGACCTGAACGAACTGGTCGAATCCATGCTAGTCATCCTGGAAGGCGGAGGATTCGGAGGAGGCGGAGTCAATTTCGACGCCAAGACCCGGCGCAATTCCACGGACGGGGAAGATATTTTTCTGGCTCATATCGGGGGTATGGACGCGTTTGCCCGGGCCCTGATTACGGCTGACCGAATCCTTGAACATTCTCCATACCGGAAATTCCGCAAAGATCGCTACGCTTCCTACGATGACGGAAAGGGGCTGGAATTTGAAAACGGAAAACTGAACCTGGAGGACTTGCGGGCTTTCACGATGGCTCATGACGAACCCAAGCAACTCAGCGGAAAGCAGGAATGGCTCGAAAATATCATCAACCAATACATCTGAGTCGCGCTCACGGACAGTTTCCCGGTATCTGCTCGTCGGCAAGCGCTTTGATCCGGGTTTCGAGGTCTTTGCGGGCTTCCGTCCCTGCGCTCTTTAGGAGGAGAATGCCGGCATAATTCCTGCATCGGTCAATAAATGGAAAATCCGCATCGCTCGACATCCCGCTGATCACCCGGCCGGCGCCCAGGCTGTCGGTATCCCAAATCCAAACGCCGAGCCCGTGTTGGAATCCTTCGGTCCCCCGAGGGGTATACCGAGTCAGCAGGTTGGTGAACTGGGGCTTTTCCATCTCCGCGACGGATTTCTCACTCAGCACCCGCTTCCCGGCAAATACTCCTTTGTTGAGCAACATGACCAAAAAATTCACATAATCCGCAGCCGTGGATTGTCCTCCTCCATACGGATCAACGGCACCGCCATCCAGGTTGGTGAAGAGCGTGCCCCGCATTTTCAGCGGCCGGATGATGCGTTCCTGCATCAACCGGTCAAAGCTTTTGCGGCTGATGATCTCCAGCACGCGCCCGGCAATATCCGGACCCAGTTCACTGTAAAAGAATTCGGTCCCCGGATTGGTCTGGATTTCGCGCTTGGAGGCAAATGCGCTCACCTCGTCTTCCAGGGTTTCAAATTTGCTTTTCTGCAGCAACTTCATGGGGCCGGCGGCATCGGCTTGAATTCCGGTCGTATGGGTCAGGCAATTCCGGATGGTGATATAGGATTTCATGTAGGTCCCAAAAATCGGGATGAACTTGCTGACCTTGTCTTCCAGCGAAAGCTTTCCTTCGTCTACAAAGGTCATGACCAGAGCTGCGGTCATCCACTGGCCGCTGCTGAGTAACGGAGCCTGGTAGCGGGCATTGAAATCTCCTTCCTGTTTTTCCACCTGCTTCTGATAAACCATCTTCCCGTCTTTGTTGATCACCAATACCGCATTGTTACCCAGCGACTTTTGATTTTCTTTCAGGAGCTGGTCTATGCCGGAAAAGTCGCCCTGGCCCCGACTGGACAGCCAGAATTGCAGAAATGTCAATAAGAAGGTGAAATTCAGACAGATACGGACCCTCTGGTATGACATAGTTTCTGTTTTGCCTGGTTTGGAGCCTATTTTGTAGGGTAAAAAAGAAAAAAGGAGAATTAGCCATATAAATTACCTCGCAGCAAGCTGACGAGGTTTTAGACCTAACTATGCAAAGCGTTACTGCAATGCAAAGTCGATCTTTCGGGGTGATTTATTTGCACCCCCACTTCGATTTGTTTTTGGCCACTGTTAAACTGTTTCAGGAGAAATTCTCCGTTTGTGCCTTTGGGCCGACTTGTAGGATTTTACGGTCAAAAGAGTTTATGACCAACCCCATATCCTGTCGAAGAATTATTTCAAAAATACAAATTCTATCTCACCCAAAAAGGACCGGCAATTCCTCCGCGATGCAAGCATACGCGGTATCCTTGCCTTAAAAATGAATTTAAACAATTTTACCATTAAGGGCCAGGAGGCTGTGGCGCAGGCCCAACAGTTGGCCTTTAATCACAGCAACCCGCAGATTGAAACGGAACATATCCTGTTGGCGTTACTTTCAGATCACGATTCGCCGATGGAATTTTTGCTGAAGAAAAACAATGTGAATACCGGTTTCGTGGAGTCAAAGCTGCATGAACTCATCGACAAACTACCTAAAGCTGCATCGGATGAACCCGGTCAAAGCATCAGCCGGGAAGCCAACACGGTATTGCTTCGCGCAGGTTCAAACCTGAAGGCTTTCGGCGACGAGTACGTCAGCGTGGAGCATTTGTTATTGGGACTAGTCCAGGGCAAGGATAGGACGGCAAACCTGCTTAAGGACGCCGGACTTTCGGAAAAAGGCTTGATCGCAGCGATCAAAGAACTGCGCAAAGGCGCAACGGTATCTTCCCAGACCCAGGAATCGGCTTTTAATACCCTCAACAAATATGCAAGGAATCTGAACGAATTGGCCAAACAGGGCAAGCTGGACCCCGTGATCGGAAGGGACCAGGAAATCCGCAGGACGTTGCACATTCTTACCCGTCGCAGCAAAAACAATCCCATCCTGGTCGGTGAACCAGGAGTGGGAAAAACGGCCATCGCCGAAGGGCTGGCCCATCGCATCGTAAACGGCGATGTCCCAGAAAACCTGAAGTCCAAAGTGATCTATGCGCTCGATATGGGCCTGTTGATCGCCGGTGCCAAATACAAGGGTGAATTCGAAGAGCGACTGAAAGGCGTTATCAAAGAAGTTGCCGGAAGCGATGGAGAAATTATAATGTTCATCG
>Ga0207040_1004_pt2 | contig 66645 bp, 55 predicted proteins | sample Alteio_BWMinCont_72_FD_153279 | JGI IMG/M metagenome (GOLD analysis project Ga0207040, IMG submission 153279) | Enriched cells from forest soil in Barre Woods Harvard Forest LTER site, Petersham, Massachusetts, United States -... | ecosystem: Environmental > Terrestrial > Soil > Temperate forest >... | reverse complement strand
CAAATCCTGTGCCGCGCTCAACGTGAACGCCTGCGTCACATCAAAGCTCGATGGCCCCCTCTCGGCTTGTGTATCGAAAGGGTCTTGTGGGCTGAACAATGTCACGGCGCCGGTGGATCCGGTTCCTCCGAGGATGCCGCTGACATCATCCAGCGATTTGCTCCAGGTGTAGCCTGCTTGCAATGACGGACCGCCGTGCCCAACATTTCCCGATAATGACGTCTGCAGTGCGTTATACGACGAGTGTGACGTCGCTGTCATCACGGACTCGAATCCGAAACCTCCCGTCACCGCTCCGCTACCGTCGAAGTTTGTAAACCGCGAAAATTCCGTATTCGCTCCGGGATACGCGTTCGGATATGACATTCTGGGAAGTCGAAATGCCGATGTTCCCACATACGTGACAGCGGCCGTAAGACCGCCGAAAGCCCGTTCCAGCCCCAGCGTCCAAGCCTGCAAATAAGCATTGCCGAAGCGCCGGTCGATCCCCGCCAGACTCAGCAGCGAGAGCTGATGACTGGGCGCCAGCGCTGCCAAATCCTGTTGGTATCTATTTACGTCCATCACCGTGTTCGCCGGCACTTTTCTCGGATCGCCGCTGGCCAACACGTTCATGCCCCCTGTGTTGTAGGCCTCTGGCAACTCGTTCGGTGTGATTTGGAATCCGTAGGAAATCTCCCCGTTTTGCGCTGCATTGACGCGCGGATAAACAACGTAAGGCGTGGACCCGGTCAGAAGATTGTCCTGCCAGATATTGGGCGGAATCACTGTGATCGACCCGCCCACGTGCACATGCACCGCCTGGGGCGCGTTCCAGTCAACCTGAACACGCGGCCCCCAACCGTTCCAATCGGTTTGATAAGTAGGCTGCGGATTGATCAAGTATTCCTGGCCAACGCCCGCGGGTGGAAACGAATTCAGAAAACTCGACGTACGGTGCGCCCGCTCTGAAATCGGCGTGTAGAGCTCAAATCGCAGCCCATATTCGAGCGTCCATTGCGGATTGATTTTCCACGTGTCCTCGATGTAGGCGTTCACGTCATCCCGGTTGATCGCCGCGGGCCCAATGTGCGCGCCATTCGATGCGTAGGGCGGCGCGACTGCGATCGTGTATCCATACGGATACCCGAGAAACAGACTGCTCATCGTGTCTGGCAGAGGTTGACCCGGCTGCACATCATGCTGTCCACTCGCAGAAGGAATGAACACGGGCGAATAAACTGTTCCACCACCAAAATCGTACTCGCCGTTGGGACTTATACCGAAGTATGTGGTGTCCCGGTTAAGGCGTGCTTCCGCCCCCCACTTCACCGCGTGCCGCGGGCTCGTCCAGGCAAAATTCAATTGTCCCTGGAACAAATTCCCGAACCCCGACATCACCGAGCCCGCCGCTCCATTGAACGCCTCATAGAGGCCATCGATGAACTTCAAAGCCGGATCGGTGTGGTTCGGCGTCACAAACGAAGGCGTCGTTCGCGTGAAACTCACCGACGTCGACCAGAGAAAGTGCGGAGACACGGTGCGCGTGTAAGTGATGACCCCGTTGCGCTGCCGATCCACATACTGCACACCGAAGCTCGGATCAATCAGTGTCTGATCCGGATTTGTTGTCGGTCCGGTTAGATTGTCGTAATTGAATCGACCAAACAATTGTCCTTTTGCCCCAACTTTCTGATCGATGCGGATGGAAAACTGATCCGCATCCGTGTTTACGTTTGAAGCTGCAGCATAGGTTCGCGCACCATACGCGCCGGTTGGGTTGTTGGGGAGTGGATAACGGGCCAGCACTGTCTCAATTGCCGGATTCACCGGTACGTGCAGCGTGTCCGTGCTGCCGTCCGAGTATGTCACCACGTCCTGGCCCCGCCTCTCTGCTGCTGTAGGTACAGCCAGCACCTGGGTCGTTCCCAGCACCTGCCTGAATCCCTGATACTGGACAAAATAGAACGTCCGGTCGCGTCCGTCATACACGTTCGGCAACACGACTGGCCCGCCGTTCGTAAATCCGAACTCGTTTCGCCGGAACGGAGGAATACGGCCCGGGTTGGCAATCGACGGGTGATCGAAATAATTCCGCGCATCGAGGGCAGAGTTCCTCAAAAACTCGAAGAATGACCCGTGAAAACCGCCTTTCCCGGACCGTGTCACGATGTTGGTGAAACCTGCCGCGCCGCGCCCGATGTCCGCCGGCATCCAGCCTGAACTTGACTGCAACTCCTGAATCGCATCTACGTTGAAATTGGTGAACGTGCTCCCGCCCATTTCTGGGTCGCTGACATCCGCATCGTCCATCGCGAACACAGCCTCGACGCCGCGCTGTCCGTTGATAGCGAACTGCTGGGTGAAATTCGTCTGCCCGTTCACGTCGGTCATCGTGCCCGCTGCTAACAACAACAGCGTGCTGAAGTCGCGTCCATTCAACGGCAATTCATTTACCTTTTGGCTGGAGAGTTTCTCCCCGCTTGTTCCGCTGGCTGCGTTCGAAGTTGTGCTCGGGTTCCCATTCGAGACTCCTGCAGAAGTTTGCGGATTGGCTGCGATCGACAGCACGTTTTGATCGGACACCGTCAGCACAATTGTTACGCTAGTAATATTCACTACCACCTGCCCTGTCGGACCTCGCCCGGGCATTTGCACGCTCACGCGATTTGGCCCGAGTCGAAGGTCCGCAATCGCGAACCTTCCGTCGGTTCCTGTAACTGCGGTTAGGTTCTTTTTGGCGCCGGGTCTGAAGACCGTTACCTTCGCTCCGGCCACAGGTTCGCCGGCAGCCGTGCGTACGACGCCAGCCCAGGCCTGCGCAGATGGCGAAGTTTGTTGTGCATTGAGCGCGGTCGCCACCAGCAGTCCCAACAGCAAATACTTCTTTATCAGTCGGAAAGCCTTATGAAAGGTTCGAGCTATTACGTGTTCCTTTGCGTAGTGGAATTCATGCATGAAAAAATTTCCTCGAGTGAAGACGGAATGCAATCGCGTGCATGAAGGACTTCAACGAAAGAAGACTTCCTGCTCGGGCGTGTCGTCCGAAGATGCCATTTCCAGGCCTTTGATCGCGCAGCATAGACCCTTGTCCCGGTCCGTCATATGTCGAGACGGCGTACCTATAGAAGTGTCGAACCGCTTCGGTTTACGTACTTGTGACTTCTATGCCTTGGGAGCGGTAGGGATTCAGGACATCTTCGTCTGATGCGTCGGTGATCAAACGTGTCAGTCGGGAAGCAGGACCGACCAGGTAAGGCAGAAATGTCCCCATTTTCCCCAGTGAAATCAGGCCAACCACTTCCGTCGAAGCCCCTATCATCGCTTGCTTCACGTACGCTTCTTCTCGGTCGCCGACGGTTATTCCGACCGCCGGGTGCAAACTGCACATTCCGAGAAGATATAGATCAGCGCGAATGGATTCGACTCGACGAATGGTCTCGATGCCTGTCGTGACCCGCGCCTCTTTAAGAAAATTTCCTCCGAGCATCAGCACGCTCAACTTCGGATGATCCGCCAACGCCAGCGCAAGCGGTGGGCTGTTGGTAACAATCGTCGCCGAACGCTCTGTTGAAAGGTAGGAAGCAATTCTTAGATTCGTGGTACCTCCATCAATCAGCACCACCTGACCGTCGCGGATCATCTCCGCCGTCGCTCGAGCAATTCCGATCTTGCTCTCCATGTCGATTTGTTGGCGAGACACGAAAGGAACGGCCTCGGCACGGCGAGGCAGGGCGCCGCCGTGCACCCTTTGGATCTTTCCCGAACTCGCCAATTCGCGCAGATCTCGCCGAATCGTGTCTTCAGAGACCCTGTATCGACTGCTAAGGTCCGCGGCGAGGACTCGGCCCTCACTGCCAAGCAGCTCCAGGATGTACTGGTGGCGCTCTTCCTTTAGGGCGATTTGGCCTGCTTCCGCTTCTGGTTTCATACTACCCATTTGCACGAATACACTTGGTCATGCACGTATATACGTGTATTATCCGATTTATGCATGATACTGCCAAACGTAGCGCCATACAAGGTCTTTCGCAAAAGCGTTCGGTTCGGGCAGTCGTCTTCGATTACGGAAACGTTCTTTGCCTCGAGCAAACGCTGGGGGATATGAAAGGTATGGCGCTCGTGTGCGGCATTCGCCAGGAGCGATTCTCGGAACTTTACTGGAAGCTACGGCCGCCCTACGACCGGGGTGAGATCGATGGACCTGCCTACTGGACAGCGGTTGTTGGCCAGCAAGAACTGGTTTTGAGCAGAGATCAGATAGCAACGCTAATCAAGCTCGATAGCGAAAGTATCACTCGACCAAATCAAGGCGCGGTGCAATGGGCAAAGCTGTTGCACCATGAAGGCTTCCCCTTGGCCCTTCTTTCAAACATGCCGCTCGAACTCAGTCGCCATGTGACCAAGTCCTTTCCGAGCCTCTCCACATTTGAATACCTGATTTATTCCTGCGACTACGGGTCCATAAAGCCGGAGCTGGCGATCTATCGAAATTGTCTCGAACTACTCAAAGCGGCCCCGCAACACATCTTGTACCTGGATGATCGCGCCGAAAACGTCGAGGCGGCAGCTCGCTTAGGAATTAACTCTGTACTGTTTGACACGGTCGAAAAGACTGCATCAAGAGTGGAAAGCCGATTCGACATCCCTGTCCCGAGTTTTGGCCGCTGTCGCCAATCAATTTCACAGTACAGCTCAACAAATCGGCGCCCGGATCGGGTGGAATCCGATTGATGCAGCAACGCAGCCTGCAACAGGTACGCGTGAGCGTGTCCTTAATCTTTCTGATCCACGGACTGATCATCGCAACCTGGGCTTCGAGGATTCCTGCCTTTCAGGCGCACCTCCATCTTTCTCCCGCCGTTTTGGGCAGGTCGTTGATGATGGCGGCAATCGGTTCCGTTCTCGCCATGCCTGCCGCTGGATGGCTCATTAACAAGTTCGGCAGTCTGAGCATCGTGATTGGGTCGACATTGGGGTTTGGCCTCGCTCTGCCCTTGATTGCCGAATCCAATACGGTCCTAACACTGTCGGTCGCTCTTCTTTTCTACGGGGCGATGGCTGGTTCAATGGATGTAGCAATGAATACTCACGCCGTGATGCTCGAGAAGCGATACCAGCGTCACATCATGTCGTCATTCCACGCCCTGTTCAGCTTTGGTGGAATGGCCGGATCTGGGTTAGGGGGATTGGTTGCTTCACGTGCGGTTCCGGCCGGGATTCACTTTTGGGTCAGCGGTATAGCACTGGCCGCAATGTCCATCCTCGCATTCAGGTGGCTTCGGCTTCCCTCAGCACCTGAGGACGCCGAGATAGTGGCATCCGGAGGCACGATTACGTGGTCTGTACCCTTAGGCGCGCTCGCTCTTCTTGCATTTTCGATTATGCTCGTTGAAGGTGCGATCGCCGATTGGAGCGCGATTTATCTTCGTACCTCGGATCTCACCGGGCCAGGATTGGCCGCTCTTGGATATGCGGTGTTCTCAGGCGCTATGGCTGGAGGTCGCCTGACAGGCGACTATCTCACTGGAAAGCTTGGACGCGGCCACCTCGTATGTTACGGGGCTCTTTTGGCCGCGGTAGGGCTCGTCTTCGTTTTGTTGTTCGGCAATGCCGGTTGGGCGTTGGCGGGATTTACGTGCGCTGGAGCAGGTCTGGCCACAATTATTCCCAATACCTTTGCCGCTGCAGGGAACATTGAAGGCAGTGCACCCGGTCCCAGCCTCGCCGTAGTCACGACGGCTGGCTATGTTGGCTTCCTTGCCGGTCCGCCCCTGATCGGGTTTGTCGCGCAGCTTTCGACCATTCGCGCTGCGTTATGGATACTTGTGGTCTTGAGCGGGTTGAGCGCTTTCGCATCAACCTCAATGAAAAGAACTTCGCCTCTCAGAAGAATACCCTGACATCCAGTCCTCCGCGAAGATGCCGAGCCGTTGGCACCTACGGCAGCGGCAACGATACGCTTGTCAATGTATCCCACGTCCGTGCTGCTGCGAAAAGGGCATCGAATTCGGGTGGCGCTGGCCGGAGCCCACGCAAGCCTGTTTGAGCAATCTTCTTGCGGGACGCGATCCTTGAATAGGGCCCTTGCAGCAGTGGTTCTGACGCCCGCAGCGTCGAACACATCTTTTATGGCGACTGGAACCCCCATGCAGCGGTCCCCGCCACACACCTCTCTGCAGCTCAGACTCAGCCTGGTGGGCTTCCAGCAATGCCGATTCTGCAGTTACCGTGATAAAAGCGTTGAGCAAAGGGTTGAGCGCCTCTATAACGAGCCAGGCACGCTCGGGTTACCTCGACGGGAGGACTCTCTTTTGTTTCACCAAAGTTGCGATCTGATGGTCCAGACTGGAGATTCGACGGCGGCTGTAGTTCCCGCTGCATTTGGCATCGAAGCGGTCTCCGCCCACATGTGTTGCGCATCACCCAGTACTTGCCGCGCCCGCAAGCGTTGTTCGAAGAAAGGCTCGTCGTGAGCAGTCGGTCCGGGCTTGCGACACGACTTCAAATGTTATCACCGGACTGCCAACGCGCTGGAACTTTGGCGGTGATCGCTGGGTGCGAGCCCACATGAGGCAGGAGCCATCTGGTAGGCACCCTTGGCGGCCCCGGAAGCTGTCCAGAACGCCTTCATTCTCAAATCGCTTACGTTAGTGCTGTCCCTTAGGGACCGGAGCCTCCAACACAGCGCGGCCACTTCACGAACTGGAGATTCGTTTCTTCCGCAATTTCCAGCAGCCGGTTGCACTTGGCAAGTCGCTCAGACTGGCGTATCGATCCATTCTTAAACTGGTCGGCTTGCCATCCAACCGCGAGATCAGCCGCCCAGTTGTCTTCAGTTTCACCGCTCCGCACACTCAGTGTGACGGACCAACCCGCCGACCGTGCTTGTTTATACGCAGCCAAAGCCTCGGTGAGTGTTCCAATCTGATTTACCTTGAGAAGCAGCGCATCGCATGCCTGAGCTTCAATCGCGCGCCTGATGCGCTCGGAGTTTGTGCACAGCAGATCGTCGCCCAGCGTCAGCGCTTTACCAGCGTTCGCCCGGCGAAGTTTCGGCCAATGCTCCCAGTCATCTTCCGACAAGCCATCTTCCACACTGAGAATCGGGAAACGTTCGAGCCAATCTGCGATTCTCCTGATCATTCCGTCGCTATCAAGAACGTCCGAATCGATTTCGTAGCAGTTGTTCCTATAGAAATGGGTGGAAGCCACGTCGACGCCCAGAAAAACATCTTTGCCCGGCACATACCTCGCTCGTTCGATCGACTCCACCGCCATTGCAAACATCTCCTCCACGGTCTTAAAAGGAGGCGCTAAACCACCCTCGTCCGCGGTGAGAAGACGCATACCGTATTTCTTGAACATTAACTCTGCAGCGGCGTGATAGACGTCAGAGGCTTGAACCAGCGCTTCATCGACGGTTTGTGCCGACATTGGAATAATTAGAATATCCTGAACCGACACCTGCTGCCCCGCATGCTTGCCGCCGCTAAAAAGGTTGATCGTAAGACGAGGTAGTGCGCGAATCGGAGAACCAAGCAGCTCGGCGAAGTGTTGATAAAGTGGGGTGCGCCGATATAAAGCAGATGCGCGGGCGAAAGCCAGGGACACCGCCAGGATTGCGTTGGCCCCCAGCCGTGATTTCGTCAGAGTGCCATCGAGCGCGATCATCGTTCGGTCCAAGTCGCATTGTTCCATGAACACGCGACCGGCCAACTCATTGTTCAGCTCGTGGCCAATGTTAGCAGCCGCACGTCGACAACCCCGTCCGCGATACCGCCTGGCATCGCCATCTCTCAGTTCAAAAGCCTCCGCTGTTCCGGTTGACGCTCCGGATGGGACGGAGGCCGACGCCGAAACTCCTCCTTCCAGGGTGCAGGCAGCCAGGACCGTGGGGGTGCCACGGCTATCTAGAATTTCGCGTCCGAACAGTTTCTCAATCTTGGGCATGGGCCTCTATCTTCTGAATAAATGCGGCAATCAAATGTTCGATTGTGGTGGGTGGGTTTGCGATGAGCTGCAAAGTAGCATCCTTTTGCCGTGTTGCTTCGTGCGCGGTCAGATACTCCAGGGGTGATTTTCCGACTACGCGAGCAAGCAGACAACCCAGAGTATGACGTACAGTCCGAGGCTCAATCCCGTTCCAACAGAGCGCCGCAATTTCCTTGAAATATGCTCGCCAAAAAACCGCGGCCGCGTTGGCCATGCTCGCGCGATGTCTTTGCAGATGATGCGCCTTGCTGAGAAAGTGCGTCAGGCCGAATCCAACATCAAAGGTTGGATCTCCAAAGTGCACAACCTCATAATCCAAAAGAATCAGTTTGCCCCGGTAAACAAGAGTGTTCTTTGGACTGAAATCGCCGTGAACCAGGCTGAGTTTGTGGTGGAGAGTTTCCTCGGCCAATGCTCGTAGAAAACCGGCGGCTGCCGGACTTTGCTGAGCCGCGTAGTAATAGTACGGTCCCAGCCGCAGGCTCTCGAAGTACGAAGTGTCTCCGAACGCTTTGCTGACCTCTGGCGCGGAATCTGCGGACTTGCGGTGGATGGTGCCTAGTAAATAGCCGAATTGTTCAAACTGATCCAGGATAATTCGTCCCGACAACAGGACGGACTTCCAGTTTTCGTGGTCTTGGGATATGGCTTCCATAGCCATCAGATGATTCGCTGCATCTTCGAAAGTGAAGGACGGAGTCGTTCCCGGGGGAGCCAGCCGGTTCAGCCACCGCAGCGCTCTTGCTTCTACCAGGATTCTTTCAGGACTGCTGAACCAATCAACGGTCACTCGCAATTTTGGCAAGGCTTGTTTTACGACCCAACTACGACCGTCAGCCCAGGTAACCTTTACTACGCGGTTCGAAACCCCTCCCGGCAGTTTGTTGAATGAAACAGGCTCGCCTTGGCCGACGTGCTCCGCCATGTAGCAACGCAGCCCGTCAAAATTCTCTATATCAAGTTCCATCCGTCAGCCAATACAGCCGGGTTGAACACATCCTGAGCTAGGGGAAACGGGATTCGCGCGCGATGATGGTGTTAATTCTCTTTCCCGATCCGCTGATTTGCCAGTTTTTCCACCACCTGAACGAGGCCAGAATGATCCCATCGGCCTCCGCCGGAAGCAACGGCGGCGTTGAAAAGCCCCTGCCATGCGGCTGTGTTGGGCAACGACATGTTGAGTTTACGCGCTCCCTCGAGCGCCAGATTCACCGTTTCAAGCTTATGCCATCGTCCGGAATACCCATTTTTGTTTGTTAGATGACTCTATACCCAAGGCATAGAGCTTGCAATTCTGCTGCAAGGTTTGATCACCGTTACATTGGACGGTGTGACAGTTCGGCGGGAGGAGCGAGGACAGTACCACCTAAAAAGTAGATTTAGCCACGCCGTGCCGTTCGCCGTACCCCTCTAATTCTTACCCTGGCGGTTGGCTGCCCTAGAATTGCCCTGAGTACCAGCACCTGCGCGGCGATTCTCTGCGCCATCGGCGATTGCATGTAAAGGTCGAGGGTCGTTGCAGAACTGCTGTGGCGGAGAATGACCTGGGTTGTGCGAACGTCGGACTTCTGTCCGGTGATAAGGAAACTGCCGAGTGAATGCCGCAGGTTGTGAAATCCAGACCGCTGTGCCTGCTTGATGATTCCGTCGCCCGCGAAGGATATTAAGACCCGCTGACCAGCAGACCTTTCGGGCGCTTTAATTAGGAGCGCGGGGGATACAATCCATTCGTTGGGGGTAAGTCAGGACGCATGATAAGACGCGACCAGAAGGTGGGCACGGTTGGTATCCTGCCGCACATCCTGTTTCTGGCGGCCAATGGAGCAGCTGTCGTCTGGATGAAGATCAATACGCAATTGCCTTTTTGGGCAGCGCTCTTGATTGTGTCGCCGCAAACGGCGGCAGTAATTTACGCTCTTCTAACAATGAAGGATGAAGACGACGCACCGGAAGCGAAGCACCGCAGGTATGAAGTCGGGAGCGGGCTGATTTGCGGCATCTTGCTACTGATGACAGGGTTCCGGGCAGCCTCGTACTTCTTCCTTGTCTATTTGTACGGGCTGGCGCGAGTAAGGCATGACCATTTGCGGTTCACAGCAATGCCCAAGGGTAGCCCGTGGATCGTTTCGAACGGAGACCGTGTCAGCAGCGGGCATTTCTTGCACTACCTGATCGGCTTGGGAATCTGGATGGCGCTGTTTCTGATGATTTATCCAGTTATCTTCCGGTTACTGCCGGAACGGCAGGGCGAAAGCTAGACACGATCAGTCTTTCAATAGGAAATCCTGTTCCACAGCTTCAGCAAAGATCGACTTCATATAGGAGCGGGCGTGCTTAATCCTGTCCTGTGAGAGAAATGTGGCGAGATGCTTGTGATGTCTCTGCAACGTGAACTACTCGAAGGCGCCCAGCGAAACACTCTCAAACTTATCGACCAGATCTCTCTCGATCTGAATCTTCTTCACCTTCTCCGTCTCAGGTCTCCAGTCACGTAGCGGATAGTATCGGTTACGACCAGCCAAAAGTGAATCTTGACCCAGTTGGCATGTTCAAGGATGTAAGGAGCAGAGTCTCGCTTCCCTTTGATTCCTTCACGGTCGAGCGTCGTCGAGCGTATATTCGTGAAAGGAACTATAAGCCCGCCTTGGCGGAGATCAATATGAAGCTGGCGGGAAGGTGCACCAGTGGGCATCGAAGCTTCTCTCTTGTAGGGATGGCATCAGCACTGCGCCATGCAATATATTCGCCTTCTGAAGACACTCTCTTGGCAAATTATCGAGTAGCAGGTTTTATAGGTTTTCTTTTGCTCGCCTTTTGCGCGTTGAGCCTTCCCGATAATCTTCGTGCAGAAGACAAAAGCTCGATCGCGATTATGCCTCTGCCCGCACATGTTGTGCCGGGTGAAGGTGAATTTTTTATCGACGGGAGTTTTGGAATTGCTCTGAAAGGCTATAAGGACGCTCGCTTAGAACGAGTACGGCAGCGCTTCCTGGCTACACTTTCGCGGGAAACGGGGATCCCCCTCTGGCGCGAAGCCATTGTCAACTCACCGCACTTCACAGTTCAAACTGCGGGACCGAGTGCTGCGGTGCAGCAGTTGATCGAGGATGAGTCTTATCGCCTGGAGATCTCGACCACCGATGTTCAGTTGACAGCGCCCAATCCGATAGGTGTGATTCGCGGACTCCAGACTTTCCTCCAACTGGTAAGAGTCACTCCAAAAGGCTTCAGCGTTCCCGTCGTTTCGATTGACGACAAGCCGCGCTTCCCTTGGCGCGGACTCCTGATCGACTCGGGACATCGTTTTGTGCCCATTCCCACCGTTAAGCGAAATCTGGACGGGATGGAGGCGGTCAAGCTGAATGTGTTCCATTGGCGTTTTGCGGACAATCAGGGCTTCCACGTGGAAAGCAAGTTTTTTCCACGCTTACAGGAAAGGGGCTCCGGCGGTTTTTATTACTCACATGAGGAAGTCCGGGAGATCATCGCGTACGCTCGCGACCGTGGGATTCGGGTGGTACCAGAGTTCGACATGCCCTGCCATACGACATCGTGGTTTCTGGGTTACCCCGACTTGGCTAGCAGTCAGAATCCCTCCCAAAGTTCGGCAATAGATCCCACGCGCGAAAGCACCTACAAATTTCTCGCTGGATTTATCGGGGAGATGGCTGCCCTCTTCCCCGATTCCTACTTTCATACGGGAGGTGATGAATGCGATGCCAAGGAGTGGGAGACCAACCCGCGCATTCAGGAGTTCATGCGAGCGCATACGATTAAAGACGGCGCGGCCCTGCAGGTGCTTTTCACAGCCAGGATTCAGAAGATCGTCGCCGGCCACAAAAAAATCATGGAAGGATGGGACGAAGTATTGCAGGCCAATACTCCCAAAGACGTTGTGATTCAATCCTGGCGCGGACCAAACTCGCTGGCAGAAGCCGCGCGAGGCGGTTACCGAGGCGTGCTCTCGTCCGGCTACTATATCGACTTGAACCAGTCAGCGGCAGAGCATTACCGGGTCGACCCCTTGGGAGACACCGCAGCCGCGCTTACACCGGATCAGAAGGCCAGGGTGCTTGGGGGCGAGGCCACCATGTGGACGGATATTGTTTCCGATGAAAACATGGACAATCGGATATGGCCGCGTACTGCCGCAATCGCCGAGCGCTTGTGGTCCCCTGAAGAGGTGCAGGATGTCGACTGGATGTACAAGCGGCTCACGATCATATCGCTGAAACTCGGTTACTACGGTCTGCGCCACCGTCTTATCACAGATGAGATGTTAGAGCGCATGAGCGGCGAGCCGGATCCAGTGCCATTGAAGGTGCTTGCGGCTATAGTTCAACCTCCCAGATTGTACGAGCGTCAGCAACTGCGCGCCTTCACCGATTTTACGCCACTCAACCATCTTGACGATGCAGTACCTCCGGAAAGCGATACAGCACGTGAATTTAACGAGATTGCGAAGCGGATCGTTTCAGGAAAAGCAAATCCTGAAGAGTGGCAGAAGGCTCGACAATGGCTGGTGCTGTGGCGGGATAACGATGCGCAGCTGCAGCCCCTGCTGGCACGATCGTACCTGCTCCAAGAGTTGTCCCCGGTGTCGCGTAACTTGTCCCGGGTGGCAGAGATCGGATTGGAGGCATTGGATGCTCTGCACGAAAATCGTCTCGTCAGCGCAGAGTTACGGCAGCGAAATATCGAATCTCTGAAAGCCTCCGGAAAGCCACAGGCAGTATTGCTCCTTATGGTAGCGCCTTCGGTAGAGTTGCTCGTGCAGGCAACCAGAACCCAGTAGAGTTTCTCTTGTGCTTATCCCGTTCGGTATCGCAATCACACGATCGGTGTCTATCCAAGATCGCCAAATTAACCGGTGTTAGGGGCTGCAGAGATGAGCTCCGGAAGGTGGACCGTGGGAGCACTTCGGAGCAAAACAGGCGACACGGCCGAAAACCTTCTCTCGCTGGAGCAATTCTAACTCTAACGTACAGACGATCACTGAAAGCAAACATGGCAGGGCTCACGCTGCGAATTTCCCCGCTGGCCAAAATTTTCGTAGCATCGAGTATGGCAATGGAGAGGCCGAACAAGGCGGTGTCGTTTCAATACGAGGATTACGTCCTCACCCATTCACTCACAGCGTGTGGGCCCGTCCCCACCGCTATGGATCCCAACGGGGTCTATCCTTACGTCAGCTACTGCGAAACGGCCAACCGTCCAGCTCCTCAGCAATACACCTTGGTGGTGCTGGAAAACAGATACCTCAAAGTTACGATCTCTCCCGACATCGGCGGAAAAGTGACCTCCATCGTTCACAAAGGATCGGGCAAAGAGGTCTTGTATGTTCCCCAAGTCATACGTCCGACACGCATCTTGCCGCGATTCTATTTTGTGGCGGGCGGAATTGAAGTGAGTTTCCCGATCTCCCATTCTCCCAGCGAGAACGAAAAGGTCCTCTATAGAATCGACCGCGCCAAGGGGAGGGTTTATGTCACGTGCGGTGAGCGTGAGCTGCGCTTCGGGATGCAGTGGTCGGTAGAATACTCACTAGGGCCAGAGGACGTTTTCTTGACAGAACGGGTATTGTTTCACAATCCCGGCGCATCGGCCTACCCATGGATGTCCTGGTCTAATGCGGCGCTGCCATCCGCTCCTGATACCGAATTTCATTTCCCCAGGGGCGAAGTCCTTTCCCATGCTTCACGAATTGACACCATCGATTGGCAAAGGCAAGGACCCAAGCGCGAATCCGACATTGAGGAAATGACAGGTTATTTCTGGAAGAGTCGCGACGCCAACGCTTTCGGGGCCTACACACCTTCCCTGGGCACCGGTCTTTATCACGTCGCTGATGAAGCCATATCGCCAGGAATGAAATTGTGGAGCTACGGCGTGGGCGACGACCGCGCATGGGCCACGCTCAGCACAGCGTCACCGCAGTCATACATTGAGATCCAAGGAGGGCCAATCGGCGATCAGTCCATCAAACTGGAACTACTACCAAAGAAAAAGCGATGGCATGTCGAGTATTGGATACCCACTGACACGCCATTGAACATCTATGCATTGAAGGTGCCGGAGAATCATCTAAGGGCGGTGAACGATATTCCTTTGTTCGGTTGGGCAAGACCCGACGAGATCAGGGTATGGAATGAACTGCTGCATGCTTACGCAAAGAAGGGCAGATTGCCGGAGCCTGCGGCTATTAGTCAGAACCGCTGGGCCCCGTCCGGCATGGAAAACCTCGCCCTCGCTTTCGAATGGGCCATCCAAGATACCCGTGACGCAAAGTCCGACTTGTGGAGATTTCACTACGGGGCCTGGCTGGCGGGCCGAGGAAAGACAGAAAATGCGATCCGCGTACTCGCTGCCTGTAAGGTCGGTGTGGCCAGAGCGCTGTTAGCGCGGCTTTACCAGGCGAAAGGTGATACCGGGAACGCAGCGGCAGCCTTGGAAGCGATTCAGGAACCCTGGCTTCAGTTGCACCCGCAGGTAGTGGTTGAACGCGACAAAATACTGCGCGCCCTCGGGACGCAAACACTTGCTGAGCGTGAGCAGTGGCTCAATAAAGTAGGGGCGTTGAAGGACGAGTGGATCATCGAGCGAAAGGTGCAGCTTTTGATCGACAAAGGCGAAGTTCTAAACGCTAGGCAATTACTCTTGTCCGTTCCATTCCAGAAAATACATCAAAGCTACACCCGCACTGGAATGTGGCTGCAAATCTGCGAAAAGCTGGGAGAACCCTGCGATCCGATTCCTCAAGACCTTGGAGAAGATCGCCTGGCCCGATTTGGCGCCTACCGCGAGTTCCAGTAGTCACCCCACGAGGCTTGGAATATCCGTTGCAAATAATCATGCGCAATTCACGTTAGGTTGACTGCTCACGAGGGGACTTGGTTATGTCAAAGAAGCTTGAGGGAAAAGGTCGCGGTTATCACCCGGTCGAAGAACTGGCCGATACTCTCTGCGTTGCGATACGAACGCTCCACAGGGGAGTAGGGGACGATCACATTCCATTCTTCAGAGTGCGAACATCCACCTGTTTTGATCCGCACCAAATAGTCAAGGCGCGCGGATTTGAACCGCGGCCCCCCTGCCCCCAAGTACTGGTTGCACGAAGAACCGCCGGCCAATGAAAATCGAGAGGAGCAGTCCATTATGACGAACGAAACGGTGATCATGCTGATCGAAGCAAAAATTCAGCCCCAGCGCCGCACGGAGCTTGTCGAGGCCGCACGCCAATACCTGCCGTTGGTGCGGGCGGAGCCGGGCGTGGAAGCGTTTTACATCATGGCGCGAAAAGACGACCCCAATACATTTGTTTTCTACGAGATTTACAGGTCGCAAGCAGCACAGAATTTCCATCTGCAGCAGGACTTCACTAAGAAATTCCTGGCGACGCTAAAGAGTGCGCAGGTCGGAGACCGAGTGCGGACAAATCTCGTCGAGTTGGCTCCGGAAGGACAGACGCAGTCCAATTAGGAAGATTTTCATTGCCTGGGGTTGCGAGTCTGAATTTGAAGGGCATACACAAGCACAGAAAGCCATCAAGGTGATGTCACCGTCGCTTTTTGAACTGCGTGCAGCCCAGAACAGGGCGCCGCAAGCCCGTTGGAGGGCGCTTGAAATCATTCTTTGTCGGTTGCGAGGGCGGTGGTTCAGACTTGTGCGCGACGCGCTTAATCACATTGAGACCAACTCTCCGCCGCGGCATCGGTGATGAAAGCCTCGTACTTGCCGTCGTGGGGGGCATCTTTCTCAATGGTTTTTTGGCGACAACGTGCTTGAAATTCGCACTCGGCGTAGTGTCGATTGAGAACGATGAGCATCAAGAGCTATCATGTGTCATGTTTTATTGCTAAAAAACTTGACGCATATCGTCCTCGAAGTTCATGATCTGCATATGAAAACAGTCGCCAAGCCTCTACCTCGATCACATCGCGTCATGAGACGGGTTCGCCAGCGCATCGAATGAGGCGGCGAACGCCTCTGGCGGTTCGAGGACTTCCACGATCTCCCCTTTTCAGCGGTCGCACAGGCTCTCTCTCGCCTGACACGCGAGGGGATCATCGAACGGCTCAGCAAGGGCATCTACTACCGAAATCGCGATACAGCCTTCGGAAAAAGCAGACCAAACCCAGCTACGATTCGCAGCTTGGCATCACGACGAAAGACGCTGTTCCCGTCTGGAATGGCCGCCGCCAATCTCCTCGGCTTTACCACTCAGATGCCGAGACAGGGTGAGATTGCTACCATTGCTCTCAGCCTACCGAGAAAGCTGGTTGGGAACGACACCGTTATTCACACGCGGCGACCCGAAGCTTGGGCCGACCTAACCGAAAAAGATGCTGCCCTGCTCGACATCCTAAGACACGGGGCCAAGTTTAGCGAGTTGAGCAAGGAAGATACGATCCGCAAGCTATTGTCCCTTCTCTCCACGCAGGGGCGCCTCAGTCGGCTTCTCAAAGTTGCGGATTCTGAACCCCCGCGCGTCCGGGCCATGCTTGGCGCCTTGGGGGAGCAGCTCGGCACCAATCGCCGGACTTTGCAGCATTTGCGAGCTTCTCTGAATTCGCTGTCCCGATTCGACTTCGGGATGCTCGCAGCATTGCCAAACGCGAGCAATTGGCAGGCGAAGGAGACACAATAGCTTGAGACTGTTTGAGCATCCCGATTTTGAGCAGGCAATCCTTCGGCCGCAGAACATTTCCATGAGCGGAAGCTTCGCCCAGCAATCATCGAGAAGGACTACTACGTTACCGAGGCTCTTCGCGTCATCGCCACGACCAGTGGGGGCAAGATCATTTTCAAGGGCGGTACGAGTCTGGCCAAGGGATGGAACCTTATTGTTATGGACCATATCCCTCTTGGACTAACGTACAGGCTCGATTCCTGGAACTTCGGGCAATCCTTTAGGAATTTTCGTGCAACGTCGAAGATTCTCTTGCTATGGGAACAATACACATAAGAAAGGCATATCTGACATCTTGGTTCGACGTTTCACATCGCGGTTGGCTCAAAATTTGCAGCGCGAGCCGCTAGGCGGGGAGCGTCGACCGAGGAGATCACGCAGGATATACTGATGGCGAAGAGGGACATTTTCGGCGAGTTGATGGAAGGCGTGGCTGCAATGAAGAGCCATCGCGAGGGCAAGCTTACACTACGCAGCTGCAAGGTTGCTGTGGCACCGCTCCCCAAAGTTGATTCAAACCTTATCCGAGATACTCGAAAGCGGCTGCGCTGTTCACGAGCAGTGTTCGCACGCAGACTGCGCATCAACGAAAGAACTTTGGAAAAATGGGAACAAGGTCGTGCAAAGCCGAATCCTCAGGCTGCGGCTCTCGTCCTTCTGGTCCGCAAATACCCCGATACTTTAGCCCGCCTGGACGAAGTTGCGGCGCGCTGATAGCACTCAACTCAACGGCGGAACTCTCGATCGGGAAGGAAGCTGATGAACTGCGAGAAGACAGCACGTCCTTGATTCATGAGCCATGGTGCGCCGTCCAGGCTGCCCAAGCTCGTCTCGCCGCCGTCCAATCGCGGGGAAGCTAGATACAGCCTCAACTCGTTACCAGTCCATCACTTGCTGGCCTTACCTAGCGCGTCAGCCGGACAGCACTGAATTGCAATATTGACGCGACCGAACTCCCTGTTTGAGTATCTAAGTCTAATCAGCTGTTTATCCTGAAAGTCTTTCGTTTTGCCAGGGAGTGATATGGCGAAGCCCATCCTGCTGACGGTCGATGACGATCCTGATGTGTTGCGGGCGATCGAACGCGACCTGCGGTCTCAGTACGGCGCCGAATATCGCGTGATCAGCAGCGACTCGCCGGTCGGCGCTCTGGATATTCTGAAGGAACTGAAAGTCCGCAACGACGGGGTTGCGCTGCTTCTTGCCGACCAGCGCATGCCTCAAATGGACGGCGTCGGTTTTCTGCAGGCCGCCCGAGAGATATTCCCCGACTCAAAGCGTGCGCTGCTGACTGCGTATGCTGACACCAATGCAGCCATCAGCGCGATCAATCAGGCCAACCTCGACTACTTTTTCATGAAGCCGTGGGACCCGCCTACGGAACACCTTTATCCGCAGCTCGATGATCTGCTCGATGACTGGAAAGCTTCGTATCACCCCGCTTTTCAGGGAATTCGGGTGTTGGGGACGCGCTGGTCGCCGCGGTGTTACGAATTGCGTGATTTCCTGGCGCGTAGCCACGTGCCTTATCAATGGATCGATGTTGAGACTTCGGCAAACGATCCTGAGACCAAGCGGCTTCTCGAAGCTCTAGGCCCGGATTCGAGTGATCTTCCCGTGGTTCTTTTTCCGGACGGGGCGAAGTTGCTCAACGGAGCTCCGGCCGAGGTTGCGCAGAAGGTGGGCCTGCGCACCCGCTCCGAGACCAGCTTCTATGATCTGGCGATTGTCGGTGGAGGCCCTGCCGGTTTGGCGGCGGCGGTCTATGGCGCCTCCGAAGGATTAAAAACTGTGATTGTGGAGCGGGAGGCGCCGGGCGGTCAGGCCGGAATGAGCTCGCGCATCGAAAACTACCTGGGATTTCCGAGCGGGCTTAGCGGGGGCGATCTCGCCCGGCGCGCCGTCGTGCAGGCCCGGCGATTTGGAGTGGAGATTCTCGCGCCCCAATCCGTCATGAGCATGCGAACGGAGAATTCATACAGAATTGTGAAATTGGCGGACGACAACGAAATCTCCTGCCACGCATTGATGATTGCCACTGGAGTCCAATGGCGACGGCTGGACGCTCCGGGGATTGACCGGCTGCAAGGGGCTGGAGTTTATTACGGAGGCGGCACAACGGAAGCCCTGTCTTGCAAAGGGGAGATCGTTTACGTCGTAGGCGCCGCCAATTCTGCCGGTCAGGCCGCAATGAACTTCTCGAAATACGCCGAGCGGGTTGTCATCCTGGTTCGCGGCGACAGTCTTTCTAGCACAATGTCGCAGTACCTGATCGACCAGATTAAAGAGACTCCTAATATTCAGTTGTGGAGCCACGCGAGCGTGGCAGAAGTGCATGGCGAAACCCATTTGGAAGAGATTTCTGTGCTGTGCTCGGACACAAATAAAGTGGAGCGAGTTCCCGCCACTTCGATGTTCATTTTCATTGGGGCTCTTCCTCGTACCGATTGGGTGGGCAACGCGATTGAGCGCGACGAGCGCGGATTCATCCTCACCGGCCCCGATCTGATGCAAGGCGGCCAGCGGCCCAAAGGATGGACGCTCGAACGGGATCCGTTTCTGCTGGAGACGAATGTTCCTGGCGTGTTCGCGGTTGGCGATGTGCGGCACGGTTCTGTGAAACGAGTCGCTTCCGGCGTTGGTGAAGGATCAGTTGCGGTGCAATTTATCCATCAGTACTTGAGCAAGGTCTAATGGCCGGCACACTGGATCTACTGCGTCGTGTTCCATCGTTTGAAGGGTTGCCTGACGACCAGATCACCTGGTTTCTCAGTCAATCGGAGGAACTGCATCTCAAGCCCGGCGAGTTCTATACGCGCCAGGGTGACCCAGCCGACAAGATGTCTGTCGTCCTCGAGGGCCAACTGGAAGTGCGAGGGGAGTTGAGCGGGGAATCCATCGTGATTCCCATGAAACCGGGCGACGTCACCGGCAAGCTCCCCTTTTCCAGGATGAAGCAGTTCCCCTTGAACGGGCGGGCCATCACCGACAGTTTCATCTTGCGATTTCCGGCGGTCCTGTTTCCCGAGCTCGTACAGAAGATGCCCGAGCTTACGCAGCGTCTGGTGGGACTGATGTCGGACCGCATCCGGGAAACGACTCGCCTGGAGCAACAAAGAGACCGGCTGGTCGCTCTTGGCAAGCTGTCGGCGGGATTGGCTCACGAACTGAATAATCCTGCGTCAGCCGCGAAGCGCGCCACCAGCCAGCTTCGCGATCTCCTTAAAAAAGTGCGAGATGCGAGCCACGAGTTAGGGCGCCGTGATCTGACGGCATCGCACCGAGCCGAGATCGAGAAACTGGAGGCATCCATCACCCAAATGGACGGCCCGCCGCCGGATCCATTGACTGCCAGTTCGCTCGAAGATCAGATCGACTCCTTATTACGCAGCCATGGCCAGAACGATCTTTGGCAGCTGGCAGCCGATCTCGCGCGTCGGAACTTCAAGCCCGCTGCACTTGAACCACTGTTTGCCACTCTCGATCCGAATTCGGCTCGCGCAGCTTTAGTGAGAATCTCCGCCTCGGTGGAAATCGTCGGACTGTTGAATGAAATCGAAAGCAGCACGACTCGGATTTCCGACCTGGTCAAGGCCATCAAGGAATATACGTTTATGGACCAGGGGCCGGTTCAGAACGTTGACATCGTCAAAACGCTCGAGACGACGCTCACAATCCTGAATCACAAATTGAAGAAGGGAGTTGCGGTTCAGCGCGACTACCAACCGCTGCCGATGGTGAATTCGTTTGGCAGCGAACTGAATCAGATCTGGACAAATCTGATCGACAATGCCATCGATGCGATGAGCGGCAAAGGCGAACTTCGGGTACGCACGTATCGTGACGCCGAGTGCGTCGTTGTCGAAATCGGTGACAACGGGCCCGGAATTTCCCCGCAAGTGCTGCCCCACATTTTTGAACCTTTCTTCACGACAAAGGGAGTGGGCGAAGGAACTGGCCTAGGGCTCGATACGGTCCAGCGAATCGTGAGAAAACATCAGGGCAGCATTCAAGTTCGATCCGAGCCGGGGAACACTCTCTTTCAAGTTTGGTTGCCAATCACCCAAGGTGCTCGGTAGGAGCGGTGCGGTACACCTTGGCGTTGCCGGGAAATCAAGCAGCCTCGAGAAGGGAAGCCTATGGATTCCGCATTGGTTCTACTGCTGGGGCTGGGAATTGGCATCGTCGCAGGCCTGCGATCCTTAACTGCGCCCGCTGTGGTCGCCTGGGCCGCGCACTTCGGCTGGATTCGTCTCGCTGGCTCTCCGCTGGCTTTCATGGGCTCGAAGTGGACAGCGGCAGTGTTTACTCTCTTGGCGTTAGGCGAACTGGTTGCCGATCAGCTTCCAGGCACTCCTCCCCGAACCGCGGCGGTCGGGCTTTCGGCGCGGATCGTCACCGGAGCACTCTGCGGCGCGTCCTTTGCCGTTGCGGGCGGGGCAAGCCTTTGGCTCGGTGCAGTGGCCGGGGCGATCGGCGGAACTGCCGGCGCGTTTGGCGGCTATCAGGCGCGTGTCGGGCTGGTTCGTGGGTTGCGCGTTCCGGATTTCGCGATCGCAATTCCCGAAGATATTGTTGCCGTCGGACTCGGATTATTGCTCGCCTCTCGATTTTAAGAACGCATCCTAATACCGCACTTCGTAGGGCTTCGCTAGCAAGGAGTGGGAATGACAACTCCGCAACCGTACGACGCCATCATCATCGGTTCTGGACAGGCGGGCACGCCGCTATCGACGGCGTTAGCCGAAGCGGGCATGCGTACCGCCCTCATTGAACGGAACCATGTGGGCGGCACTTGCGTGAACGAAGGATGCACTCCAACGAAGACGATGGTCGCAAGTGGACGTGTGGCTTATCTGGCGCGCCGGGCAGCGGACTATGGAGTGCATACCGGACCAATCAGCATCGATCTAAAGAAAGTCCGCGAACGAAAACGCAATATCGTGGACAGATTCCGCAACGGTAGCCAGGAACGGATCGAGAAGGCTGCAAATCTCGAACTCATTTTCGGAGAAGCCAGCTGCAGCGGCCCAAAGACGGTTCATGTTCGGTTACAAGATGGTTCGGAGCGCTCGGTATCTGCGCAGCGCATCTTCATCAATGCCGGCACCCGAGCTGGGCGGCCGAAGCTGGATGGACTCGACACGGTGCCTTTCCTCGACAACATCTCGATCATGGAACTTGCGGCGGTACCTGATCGTCTTTTGATTTTGGGCGGAGGGTACATCGGGCTGGAGTTTGGGCAGCTCTTTGGCCGCTTCGGAAGTCGAGTCACAATCATTCAATCCGCGAATCAACTGCTGACGAAAGAAGATCCTGATGTGGCGGACGAAGTTAAAAAAATCCTGCACCAGGATGGGATTGAGATTGTGCTCAACGCGAAGGCGACACGAGTCGATCAATCGAGTGGAGATGTCCTGTTGCAGATACAGTCCGGCGGAAATTCAAAGACGCTGGCTGGCTCTCATCTGCTAGTTGCCACCGGGCGCGTGCCAAATTCCGACACTCTCAATCTGCGCGCAGTTGGAGTCCGCACCGATGAGCACGGTTTCATCGAGGTCAATGATCGCCTGGAAACCACGGCCGAAGGAATTTACGCCTTGGGAGACATCAAGGGCGGACCTGCGTTTACCCACATTTCCTACGATGACTTTCGGATCATCCGCGCTAACTTGATCGAGAAGAAGAGCGCCTCCACGAAGGGGCGACAGGTGCCGCACTGCCTTTTCATCGACCCTCAGCTGGGTCGCGTCGGGTTGACCGAGTCCGAGGCTCGAGCGCAAGGGCGCAAGATTCATGTAGCAAAACTTCCCATGACGTCGGTCGCCCGCGCGCTCGAAGTGGACGAGACTCGGGGATTCATGAAAGCCATCGTGGATGCGGACAGCAATCAGATTCTAGGGGCAGCTGTTCTCGGCATCGAAGGCGGGGAGATCATGTCCGTCCTCGAGACCGCGATGATGGGGAAGTTGCCGTACACCGCGTTGCGAGATGCCACTTACGCGCACCCAACGCTGTCGGAGTCGCTCAACAACCTGTTCATGGCGATGGATCGCGCTTAGCGGAAGCGATTGCTGTTCAGGCAGATCGGAGCTGAATGGACGTATATCTCATCGACGGAACCTACGAATTGTTCCGTTACTTCTACGCCGTACCAGCGAGTCAGGATTCTTCCGGCCAGGAGATTGGCGCGGTTCGAGGCGTTCTCGGCTCTTTACTGTCGATGATCGAAGCCGGAGCAACTCACCTGGGCGTCGCAACCGACCACGTCGTCGAATCCTTTCGAAACAACCTTTATCCCGGATACAAGACGAGCGAGGGTGTACCTCCCGAACTGCTGTCGCAATTTCCGATTCTTGAAGATGCGCTGCGAGCGATGGGAGTTGTGATATGGCCGATGGTGGAGTTCGAAGCGGACGACGCGCTCGCTTCCGCCGCTGCCAAAGCTGCGTTGGATGAACGCGTGCGCCAAGTATTCATCTGTACGCCAGACAAGGATTTGAGCCAGTGTGTTGTTGGGACGCGAATTGTGCAACTCGACCGTCGCCGCAATATTGTGCGCGATGAGACAGCCGTCGAAGCAAAGTTCGGAGTAAAGCCGGAGTCCCTTCCGGACTATCTCGCCGTTGTTGGCGACAGCGCAGATGGTTATCCGGGAATCGTCGGATGGGGAACGAAAGCGGCAGGGCAAGTGCTTTCGCAATATTTTCACCTCGAAAATATTCCCAAAGATTCGCGCGAGTGGAATCCATCGATCCGGAGGGCCGGCCCTTTGGCGGAATCGCTCTTCGGTGCTTGGGACGATGCTCTCTTGTTTCGCAGGCTGGCGACGTTAAGGAGCGACGCGCCGGTCTTCGATGCGGTGGACGATCTCCGGTGGACGGGACCTCGCGCCGACTTTGAGGAATACGGGCAGCGGCTGAAATCGCCGGAATTGCACCGTCGCGCGTCGACCCAGGCTAAGTCCCTCGCCTCATCGATCTAGCGCCGATCGACGTGTTCGATTGCGCGATGGTCGCAATTCGCAGGGTAAAATCAGACGTATTACGGCCTGGCGGTCTTCGGCCAGATCCGCAGTAGGCGGTAGCTCAGTTGGTTAGAACGCTAACTTGACACGCTTCTGTGGTTCCCTACTTCCCAAAACTTAAGACACCGTCGGGGGACTTCCCGAGTACGCTGAAGTACGGCCAAGACGCGCCGCTTACAAGTGATTTTACGGGTGTGATTTTCTTTTCCCGGCGCTACGAGGCGAACAAACGGCGAATATGCTAAGATTGCACTCGTGGACGAGGGCCGCAAACGTGTACTGTTGATTGCGGCCAGCATCCTCGCAGCGCGCAAGCTGGCACAGTTCGAAGGCGGCAAGAGAGTTTCGGCGACCCTCAGCGCAATCGCGGATGCGGTACGCTGGGCTGAGGAAATTATGAAGGCGATAGACGAACGCTTTCCATCGGGCCGGTAACCATCTGGCGAGACGCTCCCAACCCTATGGGTCAGCAGGCCAGTTGTTCGACGTCTGCGGCGAGTTTCTCCGCGACTACCTTGAACGCGCAGAGAGGGGCGCGCCGATCTTTCCCGTCCTTAGCGGCCATGCGGCTACGGCCCCGCCGATTCACTTCGCCGGCCAGCTGCTGCTTGGATTCCCGCGTGATGACACGTCCTTCGCTGCGAACGAGGGAAGATTCCGCCGCCGCTACAGCTACCAAGATTCTTACTTTTTTGCTCGGCGGGTTTTACAATGTCACGGATGCTGATTTGATTCTGTTTGAGCGAGCGGTCCGGCACACCTTTGGAGCGTTTTGCCTTCATCCCCTGCTGCAGCTGCAGCCAGGGGCAAGCAGAGGGGAGCAGCAGCGAGGCGGATCGTAAATGCAAGTGCATATTTTTAGGGGCATCGGGCGCGTATTCGGTTTTACCCGAGACGATGTTGGCGGCAACCTGCCCGCGCAGTTCGGACCATGGACCGCGTTCAAGGCTTTCGATCTGAACAGGGGTGATGCCCAGACCAACTTTGACGTGAACGAGTGCTTGGACGATATAGAAAAAGTTGGCTTTCATCTGACGGACGCACATGTTCGGATAACCCACCAGGTGAAAAGCTGATCTTCCTGGCTGCCTGGGAAGGCAAACTCCGCTGTGTTTCAGCGTCCGAATTTGCCATAGCGGTGTCCGGAAACGGACAGCGCGAACTAACTTATCGACATACTAAGTCGTATAGAATGTGACGCTTAGTATTGGCAAGTGTGATGCTGATACCCGCCAGGGAGGGTAAGAACATGTCCTTCGTTCGCGATCTGCGAGTTGCGGCTCAGTCGTTAATTCGGACTCCAGGGTTGGCCATCGCCGTGATTCTCACCCTGTCGCTCGGTATCGGGGCGAACGCTGCCATTTTCACGCTGGTGCGCGGAGTTCTGCTCAAGCCTCTTGTCAATCGCGACGAGGACCGGCTGATCTATATCCGACAGAGCGCCGCGGGCATCGGCGAGGCAAACGCTGCGTTTTCCGTACCCGAGTTACAGGACTTGCGTGCGAGTGTGCAAACCGTGAGCGCCTTTGGCGACTTCTCCACCATGGACTTCACCATGATCGGCCTCGGTGAGCCTCGTTCCATTCGAGGTGGAGTTGTTGGCGGCACCTATTTCGAGGTGATGGGACTTCATCCCGTGCTCGGCCGCCTCATCGGACCTCAAGACGACGGTCCTCAGGCTGCCGGCGTCGTCGTTCTCACCTACCGTTTCTGGACGACCGCTCTTCACAAGGATCCTTCGGTCCTTGGCAAAACCGTTCGACTCGGTAGCATCGGTGACCGCTCCGCGACAGTCATCGGCGTCCTCGAGCCTTGCGTCCCATATCCCCAGGATACTGAAATCATCGCCAACATTGTCACCAGCCCGCATCATCTCTCCGCAACCATGGTCACTGGCCGCATCCATCGCATGACTGAGCTTTTCGGCCGTCTCGCTCCCGGGGTCACCGTCGATCAGGCTCGCGCCGAGTTGCTCTCCGCCTACTCCGCGATGAAGAGGGACCATCCCGAAGCCTATGCGCAGGAAGCGGACTTTCAGATCGGGGTGAAGTTGCTGCGTGACCAGATCACGTCGGGCGCCCGGACCGTGCTGCTGGTACTGCTGGCAGCGTCAGGGCTGGTCTTCATCATCGCGTGTTCCAATGTTGCCAATCTGATTCTGGCACGGACGGTTCGCCGCGAAGGTGAGCTTGCGGTCCGCGTGGCGCTGGGCGCAAGCACCGGCGCCCTGCGCCGTATGCTGCTGGCCGAAAGCCTTTTGCTCTGCGGCGCCGGCGCCGCCATCGGTGTATTAAGCGCGCAGCCGATGGTGGCCGTCCTGGCCCGCTACGCCTCGCGCTTCTCCGTCCGTGCTCTCGATTTCAGAGTCGATTCGAGCCTGCTTTGGGTGGGAGCGGCGCTGGCTATCGTCGCCGCGGTGATTCTCGCCTTTGTCCCGCGCCTGCCTTCTTCCTCTGGCACGTCCGGCTCCGGCACGTCCGGTAAGCCGAGTGGACTGAGCCTATCCAGCGGAAGTGTGCGGATCACCGGCGGCACGAGCCGCCGCCAGCGGATCTTCGCGGTAACCCAAATCGCCGCTTCGTTCGTGTTGCTGGCCGGCGCAAGTATGTTGATCACTACGCTGATCGCATTACAAAGGGCGCAGACAGGACTAGACACACAACACGTCCTGGCGATCGATGTTCCCGCTATGTCTTATGGGAAGACACCGCAGCAGGTAGTCGGTTTTTACAAGGAAGCGATACGTCGCATCGATGCCCTGCCGGGCGTGAGTAAGACAGCGTTCGGCGACGTCGTTCCCTGGCGCGATGGCGGCGGCCCCTCTGGTCCCGGTTTCCAATTCTCCGCTGACGGACACGTTCATGCAGCCGGCGTAGAGGATCCCAGGGCGCAGTCGCGTTCAATCTCTCCCGGTTTTTTTGCGGCGCTTGGCGTTCCCGTCATTGCCGGCCGCGATTTCAATGCGCTGGATTACCAAAATAACGACCAGAATAATAGTCAAGAGCCTGTCGTTATCGTCAGCGAGACTCTCGCACGGCGTATGTTCCCCAACCAGGATGCGATCAATCGGCATGTCTATTGGACGGATCCCGTGCTGCAATTCTTCCCCGGAACCGATCTCGAAAAGGCGCGCCTTGTCGCGCCGCACCGCATCATCGGTGTCACGGCCGATATCGACGACGAACACGTCGTTGCTGAACCCACGCTCACTGTTTACAGCCCTTTTGACGAAGGTGCAATCTTTGGCGGCCGACTTTTCATCCACACGAGTGCAAATCCCTATGCGTTGGTCCCGTCGGTCACGCGCATTATTCGCGACATGTCCGCCGATCAGCCCGTTGAGCGCGCCGCCACTCTCGAAGACATTCGGGCAGAAGTGCTCACGCCGGATCGCTTAAACTCGCTGGTGTTCGGCGTATTCGCGGCTGTCGCGTTGGCGATCGCTGTGGTCGGCGTCGCGGGGGTACTGGCGTTTTCGGTGAGCGCGCGGACGCGGGAATTCGGCATCCGGCTGGCCCTGGGATCGGAGCCGCAGAGACTCCTCAAATGCGTGATCGCAGAGGGCGCCGTGATGGCTGCGGCAGGCGTACTTGCAGGCGCGGCATTCGGGTTCGCGCTGGCGCGTTTGGCGGGAAGATATTTTCTTGACATCAAGATGCCGGGCGCATTGCCGGTGTTGGTCTCTGCGTTCGTACTGATGGCGGTCGCGGTTATCGCGTCGGTGCTGCCCGCGGCGCGCGCTGCACGCGTCGATGTTATGCAAGCGTTGCGCGCTGAGTGACGTCGGGCGGGTGGTCGGGGTTACCGGCAACTCCAACCGTGAGATGAATCTCCGAACAACTGCCCCCATGCCCCGGTGACATCTTCCTGTTCGGCCTGTTGGTGAGCTTCTTCCAACTTAGACCGGGAAAGACGAACAAATCGTCGATTTCGGATGCGAGGAAAGCAGCAACAATCGAATGGAGCTACTTGCCTGTATCTGTGTCCTGAAATGGATTCGCGAAAATAAGCCCGTGGAAAAGCGTGACTCTGGTGCAGGTTTTCACCGACTTCCTGCACCAACGGACATCCAGTCTGATTTGGTGGCCAACTCCTCAGTAGACGCTGACCGACTCTTACTTCGCTAGCACCGCGTCCTCGGACAAGAGGCTTCCCAGATACATCGTCAACACCCTTTTGAATTCAGCCACAACCAGGATTTTCCCCTTGGGATCTGCTTCCCCATAGAGCGTCATCATGCCTCTGACTATCTGGAGAGATACGTTTGCAGCAAGTAGAGACTGTTCCTTCGAAAGCGACGGGTTCTTTGCCTGAAAGGCATTTGCGATTGCGATTCGTGAAGCCTTTCGGGCAGCAGGGTCGCGGCGAAAGCGGATTGGCGCGGCCAGCAGGCTCAGATAAGCGGGACGCTCCTGGGCGAATTGGGTGATGCGCTCGATGAACAGATCGGCGAACTCCGCAGGGGGCAGTATCTCCGCCTGCTCCATCAACGGCTTCCAATGCGCCTCCACCTCTTGGGAATATTGATTTACCAGCGTCAACGCGATGGACTGTTTATCCGGAAAGTAGTTGTAGAGAGCGCCGATAGAAGACCCGCTGCGCTCCGCGACCGCAGTCATAGTCGCTGCTTCGTAGCCGACGTCGACAAAGAGCTCCGCGGCCGCTTCCAGAAAACCGGCTAGCCGGCGCGCCGAGCGCTCCTGCTGCGGCGCAACGCGGACGGCATTTGACGAAATCGAGGGCACTCTCGTATTATAAATCCAGAAAAGTCGAGGATGTCCTCGATTTTATAAAACTCGCCCCACCGGAGAAACCATGGTAGAACCCCAGCTCGACCCACAGAAGACCGCACTCGTCATTATCGATCTGCAGAATGCCGTTCTCGGCATGAACCCTGCTCCGAATTCCGCCGCACAGGTCGTCGAAAACTCGAAGAAGCTCGCGGAAGCCTTTCGCGCCCGGGGCGCTCAGGTTGTCTACGTGCGCGTCGACCTGAACGATTTTCTGAAGCTTCCTGTCGATCAGCCGCATAGCATGGGCGACAAGCCGCTGCCTGCCGCTGCGTCGGAGATCGCTGCTTCAGCGGGCTTTCAGCCCGGCGACATCCTCATCACCAAGCGACACTGGGGCGCCTTCGCCGGCACCGATCTGGAGCAGCAGCTTAAGAACCGCGGCATCGACACGGTCGTCTTGACCGGCATTTCGACCAACGTAGGCGTCGAATCCACTGCGCGGCAGGGCACCGGACTGGGATTTGCCTTTGTGCTGGTCGAAGACGCCTGCTCCGCTCAGGACGTCGAACAGCACCGTTTCGCGTTTGAAAAGATCTTCCCGCGACTCGCGCGCGTGCGTACGACTGACGGGGTCCTTGCCGCCCTTGTCTAAGGCCCGCCCCGATACCGCCAGGCTAGACCCGTTGGTCTGGAAGATCATGTCCGTCGCGGTGCTGGGCTCCTTTCTCGCGCAGCTTGATGCGACTGTCGTCAACGTATCGCTCTCCAGCCTTGCCGTGGATCTGCACAGCAGCCTCACGGCAATTCAGTGGGTCACCAGCGGCTATCTCCTGGCACTCGCTCTCATGCTCCCTCTGAACGGCTGGCTAGTGGAGCGCATTGGAGCCAAATCTCTTTACCTTTGGTGCTTCTCGGGCTTCACTCTCTCCTCAGCTTTATGCGGCCTGGCCTGGTCGACGAACTCGCTGATTGCATTTCGAATCCTGCAGGGCATGAGCGGTGGTCTGATGGCTCCGATGGCGCAGATGATGATGGCGCGGGCCGCGGGAAAACATATGGCGCGCATCATCGGTTATGCCGCTGTGCCCGTCATGCTGGGACCGATCCTGGGCCCGGTCATCGCCGGCGCGATTCTGCAACACGCGTCCTGGCGGTGGCTCTTCCTGGTCAACCTGCCGGTCGGTGTATTGGCAATCGTCCTGGCGGTTCTGTTTCTGCCCAATGATCGCGAAGAGACCCGGTCGAGAGAACTCGATCTTCCGGGCTTCGCCCTCCTCTCTCCCGGACTCGTGCTCTTCCTGTATGGGTCGGATCATCTGGGCGAGCGTATCGGTCTTACGGCTCTGCTAGTTTCCATCGTTCTGCTTGCGCTCTTCTTCAGAATGGCAATTCGCAAAGGACGTCGAGCACTCATCGACCTGCAGCTATTCAAAAGCAGAACCTTCTCTGCGTCCGCCACCACGCAGTTCATGTCGAACGGAATCTCGTTCGCGGGCCAGATGCTGATTCCGATCTATCTCATCCGCGCCTGTGGTCAATCGCCGAGCGCGACCGGTTGGCTGCTGGCTCCGCTGGGATTGGGGATGATCTGTTCCTATCCATGGATGGGAGCCCTGACACAGCGGTTTGGTATACGAAATGTATCTGCCGGAGGCGCGCTTCTGGCCTTCGCCGGCACGCTGCCATTTCTCTACCTAGCCAGTCACCGACTCGTCTTCGCCGTGCTAGCAGGTGCTCTATTCCTGCGCGGAGTGGGCCTGAGTGCAGTTGGCATTCCCTCCATCTCGGCGGCATACGCCTCGGTCAGAAAACAGGACCTGCCGATGGCGACAACCTCACTCAACATCGTGCAGCGTCTCGGCGGCCCGACTCTGACCACGGTCTGCGCGACCTTCCTGGGATGGAGGTTGGGGATGGCACAGTCCAGCGCCAGCCTCTCCAGCGCATTTACCGCTGCCTTTTTTCTACTCTGTGGATTACACGCTTTCCTGTTTGCTACCGCCCTGAGATTACCTCTTTCTCTGGACGAGCAGACCGAACAACCTCTTGCAGAAGAATCGCCGGCCTTATTGGAGATGATGTCGGAGTAATTGAACTTGTGGAAGCCCTTCACTCATTCGACAAGTCTAAGCAACGTCGATGTGTCAATCAAAATAGCGGGAGGGACAGCTCGATTGTTGCAAAACCGATGCACTCACCGAACGCTTCAGGTGCGCCGAATAACCTAAATTTCCGGATTCGGGGCGGATTACGAAGAGTTTCGGCCGCGGACGATGTGGAGCCTCTCGAACGCCTTCACCTCGGCATTCAAGGAACTAGAGCCGATTCCTCAGTTTAAGGCGACAGCTAAGCTGGGTGAATTCCTGGAGGGCCGGTTCTCGCAGTCGTTCTAGCGCAACGTGGCGAGACCGGCGCATCGCCTCTGCTTACTTCAATTCTCACAGAGCGTATGTAACAGCGATGAGGTTCCATGAGGTTCCTGAGGTTCCACGGTGTCTAGACCCATGTCCTCTTTCTTGCTAAGCTTGATGGCGCACATCAAGGGTGCGCCCCATCCGCGGAAAGGGATCATCCCACCTTTTGCGTTTCCGTTTTCCGACAATCACTTTCTTCTTGCCCGCTGAAGCGGATCACGGGCGTTAAAGAAGGAGTGATCCATGTCTCTACGCGAACTTCCCGCACGCCCCAACCTTGAACACTTGAAAAAACAAGCCCGCACGTTGTTGCAAGAGCGACTCACTGCAAATGCCCGCGCCACAGTCCGTTTTACAGCTTTTGGAATTCTCTCTGACGAACCGAAGCTAGCCGATGCGCTTCACGTAATCGCCCGTGAGTACGGTTTCGACACCTGGCCCGCACTCAAATTTTACATCGAGGCTGCCTCGGAAGATCCGGTCGAAGCGCTCACCGCAGCCGTAAAGGCCAACAGCGCGTCACTGGTTGGCGAGGTTCTCGCTCGCCATCCGTCTTTGCGAGCGCGCATCAACGAACCGCTGCCGAATTATGGGTTCGATGCGCCTGCTCTTTTTGCTGCCGTCAACCACAAGAACCGGGAAATGGTTGACGTTCTTCTCGACAGAGGCGCGAACATCAACGAGCGCACGCGCTGGTGGGCGGGTAGCTTTGGTGTTCTCGATTCGGCGAGCCCCGAGTTGGCGCCGTATCTGATCTCGCGCGGCGCAATCGTTGACATCCATGCGGCCGCGCGGCTTGGGATGATCGACCGCGTCCGCGAACTTCTGGCCCGCGACCCACAACTTGTACATGCTCGCGGAGGCGACGGCCAGTTCCCCCTGCATTTTGCATCAACTGTCGAGATCGCAGCTCTTCTCCTCGATTCCGGTGCGAGGATCGATGCCCGAGACATCGATCACGAATCCACTGCCGTGCAATATATGGTCTCGATAAAGCCACACCGCCATGAGTTGGCCAAATATCTGATCTCCTGCGGTGCACCGGCCGATATTCTGGCGGCTTCCGCTGTCGGCGACGTTGCCTTGGTCGAGCGCATTCTCAACAACGATCCGGATACCGTCCGCATCACCGTTAACGAACGCAACTTCCCCAAGCAAAATCCGCGCTCTGGGGGCATCATCTACATGTTCGGTTTCGGAATCACGAAATCGCCTCACATGATTGCGCACCAGTTCGGCCACACTGCGGTCTTCGACCTGCTCATGCAGCGCAGCGCCCCCTGGCTTCGTCTCGTGCAGGCCGTCGAGGTCGGCGATGAGCCGATGACGCAGCGAATTCTCCAACAACATCCCACGATTTTCACCCGCCTGAGCAGCAACGCTGCCCGTCGCATCGTCGGCGTCGCTGTGCGCAACAATACCCAGGCGCTCGAACTCCTGCTCGGTTATGGCTGGCCGTCCAACGCGGTCCTCGAAAATGGTCAAACCGCCCTACACTTCGCTGCCTGGCACGGCAACCTCGCGATGGTGCGAGCGCTACTAAACCACAACGCTCCCATCAACGCTTTCGAAGCAGAACACAGCGGCAGTCCTCTTGGCTGGGCACTGCATGGCTCTCTGCATAGTTGGGAGAGGAACAAGGGCGACTATGTCGGCGTTGCCAAGGCACTGCTTGATGCTGGGGCACAAATCCCAAAGTCGGATCGTCCACTGGAAGCAGCGGAGGAGGTTCTTGAAATCGTTCGGCAGCACACCCCTTGATCGGGACACCGAGGCAGCGGGATCCGTTTTCGTGCCTGATAGGATGAGCGCTATGTCGGTAACGAATAACAAACTCCTTGCCGATCGGGTATGGGAAGAGATCTGGCACCAAGGAAACCTGCAACGGATGGAAGAACTCTTTGCGCCGGATTTCGTGCGGCAGGATCCCGGCAGGGAGATCCACTTGGTGGCACCACTGAGAACCGGCAGTTCATCAAGGGTCTCCGTGCGGCCTTCCCGGACCTGCATTTTACTGTACTCGACCAGGTTGCAGAGGGGGATAAGATCGCGGTGCGTTACCGCTTTCAGGGCACTCACTTGGGCGACTTCCAGGGAATGCCGCCGACGCGAAAGCAGGTTGCCTATTCGGGAATCCTCATCTACCGCGTAGCAAACGGCAGGATCGCCGAACAGTGGACCGAAATCGATTTGCTGGGTTTCCTCAAACAACTTGGTGTATCAAGGGCAGCGGAAAGTTAGACCAGCAAGGCGAAGCAAGAGTAGACCGGAGTTGATTCTTGAGAATCAATCGCGGCCGCGTCCCGGATGACGCGCTACTCTTACGAATGGAAGCGGCGTAGTCATCGAGATCGGTTTCGGGCTTGAAGAGCCAGATCGGCGCGGGGTCGTGGGTGTCCCTGGTAAAAAGCGGACCGTTGGCGCGATCGAGCAAAGAGATGGCGTAAACGCGTTAAGGTTATTCGCTGCGTAGGATGGAAGTGATGTCAAGCCTGGCAATGCTGCGCGTGGCAGACCAGATACTCGCCGAGGCTATAAGAGCGAAGAGCAGGACTAAGCCGGCGGAGGCTGCTAGGCCAATAGGCTTCGCCCCATCCATCAGGCTTTCAAGAAAGCGGCCGGTGAGCCGTGCTCCGACGATTCCGGGGATGGCTCCGGCTGCGACCATGAGCAAACCCTGCCACAACAGCATGCCTCGAAGCCGGACTGGCGTGGTTCCGAGAGCCATGCGCACGCCCATTTCCTGGGTCCTCTGGACGACGGCGTAAGAAACGATGCCGTAAATGCCAATCAGAGCCAGCAGCAGTGCGATTCCCGCAAAAATCCAAACGGCGGTTCGGTAAAACCTCGGGCTGGCGAAGACCTCATCGAACCTCTGCTGCATGGTTTTCACACTGAATACAGGAACTTGCGGGTCGACCGACTGTATCGCGTCGCGGATCGCAGCGAGGTGATCTTCGGCCCGGCCATCCACGCGCACCACAAACGTCGAGAAAAAGCTGCCTGGCGTCGCCGATGGAACAAAGACCTGATTCCCATTTGCGGTAGTCGGATCGGTCTCGTACTCCATCCCCTTTACGACGCCAACAATTTTCCAGGGAGCCTCTCTACCGATCGTAAGTTGGCGACCTATAGCGTCCGCCGGCGCGCCAAATTCGAGCGCGAATCGCTGATTGACGACCGCAACCTTAGCGCCGGATCGAACCTCGGCTGCTGTGAATTCCCGGCCGTACAGAATCCGTCCGCCCATAGCCTCAAAATATCCCGACAGCACTGGGATCATCGCGGAACCGCGTTTTGCCGGACGCCCATCCAATCCGAACGTTCCCCCGACAAAGCTCGAGGCATATAGCGGAAGGAATTCAGTGGCACTTGCTGTGCGAACCCCGGGAAGGCTACGAATCCGGTCAATCACCTCCTCAAAATAAGGGAGTTGCCGCTTATCCAGTTGGTGGGTCGTGCCCTCCAAGGAGACGCCTGCAGTTACGACTCCTTGTACATCATAGCCGCGGTCGATTCTCATCAAGTGGACAAAGGCACGTCCCAGCGATGCCGAGCCCGCGAGAAGAATCATAGTGAGCATCACCTGTGCGCAGGCCAGGCTTTCGCGAACGAGCCGCGAGCCGCGGGTCCGACCAGCGCTGCGGGTGGAAAACGCTTGGATGCGGCCTGCATAGAGCGAAGGTAAGATGCCGAAGACCAAGGCGGTTATTACAGAAACCGTCAGCGTGAAAGCCAAGACCCTTCCATCCAGGATTGAGTAAGATTGCGCGCCGAGAGGTGGAGGCTCAATCTTCACGGCGAGCAAGAGTGTCCAATATGCGATCGCCAATCCGGCGAGAGCGGCAACGAACGAGAGGAGCAGGCACTCGGTGAGCAGCTGTCGCACCAGCCTAGCGCGACTTGCCCCCAGCGCGGAGCGTATGAACAGCTCCGGGGCGCGATCGGCGGTCCGTGCGATCAAGAGATTCGCGACATTCGTGCAGGCAATCAGCAGGATCAATACCACTGCGCCCATGAACATCAGCGAGGCGTTCTTCATGGGTCCGGCAAGTCCGTCCTGAAGCGAGGTCATGCTCGGGCGCAGGTGGGAATAGTCGATTCCTTCCGGTTTCGACGACAGGCGCTCTACCTCGACGGCAAGAGCGGCACGCGCCAGTGGCCACGACACGCCCGGTTTCAGCCTTGCAATGGTTCCCCAGCCATTATTACCAGGGCTGAAGGCTGCTGGCTTCCAAAGAACGGAATTGCCCGGATAATCGAACCCTGGCGGCGCGACGCCAACAACGGTGAGCGGCTTCCCGTCAATTCGGATCGTGGCGCCTAGGACTTTCGGGTCGCCTCCGAAAAGCTGTTGCCAGAGTCCGTAACCGATTACCGCCACGGCGTTGCGTCCGGGCAATCCCCACCCCGCGCCGTCCACATCATCTGCAGCAGCGAATCCGGTTCCGAGTACCGGCTGCGCACCTAGCACGGAAAAGAAATTCCCGGATGTCTGGGCGACGTGTGCCCGCATCCCGACGTGCATTCCGCCAAGATTCACATCCCATTCCTCGAAAAGTGCGGCATCGGCGAGATAGGCACTCTGCTGCCGCCAATCGTGAAACTCCTTCGCGCTACCGTGTGGCGGAAAGAACTGATGTAGCAGAGCCAGGCGGTCCGGCTCGTGAAATGGAAGGGAGCGCAGCAGCAATGCGTTGACCACGCTAAAGACACCCGTATTCGCGCCAATGCCGATGGCGAGGGCAGCGATAGTGAATCCTGCTTGCCACGGACGGCTAGTCCAAAGCCGAAGAGTGTACTTGAGGTCCTGAAACATTTCGCGCGAAACCTGATTCCGCGCCAAGCATTTTACGCCACGCGAATCAGTAAGTGTTGTTCACAGATGTAACCGCGATAACGCTCAAAACCCCGGTCACGGAGGGCGATAAGCGCAATGGCGATGTTACGACCGTTGAGTTGACATGACAGCGGGCGGTAGACGACATTCGTTCGCCTAGGCGAAATTATGTGGTCAACCAGAATTGAAGAATTGGCGTATGGAAGAGCGGTCACCGTCGATTTCGAGAAGCGCCCCGTAAAGTTCTCAGAGGTTTTGCGCCGGTGGCAAGACGATCCCGTTTTTCGGGCCTTTTTCATTGCGCTGCTGGCCGACGCCCCGTTTTTTGCCTTTCGTTGGGAAACACCCGCCGATTACCAGAGCTTCAGCAGGTCTGCCGTTCGAGTTTGTCCTGCTAGATAGCCCAGGATTGGCGAGCCAGCCTGACCCTGACGCTTTTGCAGAGCAGAGGGAGCGCAGACGTCGTTTCGTTTCCGAACCTGAACAACGACGCGATTCTGGTCGTGCCCTGTCCCCTCGGTCGCATATCCGCCTGCGGACACCTTGCTGCATCTGTCCGGGAGGCACCCGATGCACAGAAGCATTTGTTGTGTCAGCGAGTCGGAGAATTGATGAAACGGCGACTGGATGAGCATGGCTAGCCAACTTCAATCCCAATATGCCGTAAGTGATGCAGCAGATGATCCACGTAGTCTTTCAATAGGAACCCGAGCGTGATTGGATCGCCTCCGCCGACCGTGAGTTTGCGTTCGCCAGCCTGCGGCGAGATGGCGCTTGCCGCCCGAATAAGCTGCTGGCTCACCGTGCGCCAGCACTCGATGATTTCGTTCCACTCCATCGCTCGATAATTGTGCAGCGTCACCCAGCGGTCTCCATCGTAGCCGGGAAGCGAGGGCTCCTTTTCCAGTTGCGCACGCACGATACGCTGGTGGTTGTTGCAGGCGGAATCCACCAAATGACCGAGTTCCTGCTTCTTCGACCATTTTCCGGGCACTGGATGCTGTGCCGCCTCATCCGGCGAAATTGCCGTCAGCAATGCGGGTGCCGTTGCCGCAATTTCTTTCAGTTTGTCGATTGCTTCCATGCGGGCTCCTCACGGGAATGTTGGGATCATCATCGCTCAAATCACTTCGCATACCAATCGGAATGCGGCGACCAGCGGGCGCACGAGAGGCACTGGGTCGTAGTCCATTGGTGAAGGCAGGCTGGGCACACTCCGCCTGTCTCGAACGTATTCCACTGGTGGCCGCAGTCACAAGACCAATGGTCGTCCTTGCGAGGCGACCAGCCGCAGAGTGGGCATCGGATGCGTGGGCCGGAGGGGTCGAGGCTTTTCTCCTGCTCAGGTTCCAAAACCAAGGGTGATTTGTCGTCCGACAGGCGGCACATGCTCGATTATTATGCCTCAATTTAACACTGTGCGATTTTGCCAACGGTGCCGAGGCGCAAGGGCTGCGTTCCGTTTCAAGCGAGAATGCCTTCCCCAGAAATCAAAATTGAGCCGCCCGATTGGGTTGTAAGTGCTATGGGGCTTTAACGCCGGTTTGCTTCGCTAAGAGCGATGGGGTGATAATTCTCTCGCCGATCAAGCCGAAGGTCCACATTGATGTCCGACGTGACTAATACGCTCATTCGGATTCTGAGCATCACTCTAGCCCTCTGCGTCATCGCCCGCGCACAATGCCCTGTCGATACCGTCATAATTAGAGGGCGCGTTGTGGAGACTGCGAACGCTCATTCCAAGGTTCGTGTGCAGCTTGTTTATCCCAAGGAGAGGCCGGGTGAATCGGGAGAGGTGACCGTGGAGGATGGAGCTTTCCAGATTCCGATTGAATTCGTGACAATGCAGAGTTCCATTTTCACCAACCTACCAAAGAGATGCGGCCGGAAGCCGAAGACCGTGGTCATTACGTTGCTGGAAAACGATCAGGAGTCCGACCAAGTGTTTCTGGATTTTGCCAAGAACTTCAAGACGGCAGATGCGAGTGCTTACACTTTACGCTCCGAATTGGTGCTGAACCGTCCCCGTTAACTGCTTGCCAGACTCCGTCGAGACAATCTCATGCAGAATAGGGTTATGCGTCCCCACTGGCTTGAATTGGCTCGGCGTTTTCAGGCTCTCGCGCAAAATGGCCTTGCCTACTGCAAAGACCCCTATGACCGAGAGCGATATGAGGAAATACGGCGTCTGGCCGCCGAAATGATGGCAACAGGTGCGGGCCTGCGGGATGCCGCTCCGATTCTGAACCTCTTCAAGACTGAAGTGGGATATGCTGGGCCGATGTCGGTGACGCCCCGAGCGTCGCTACCATTCGCGAAGTTAAAGAGGAATCCGGCTATGACGTCGTTATCAAAAAGTTGGCGGCATTGTACGACCAAGACCAACATAGACATGGGCATCCCCCGATGCCATACCATATCTACACGGTCTTCTTCGTATGCGAACTTTGCGGCGGTGCGCCCGTAGATTCGGCTGAAACAAACGGCGTTGATTTCTTTGATGAGAATCGTCTCCCTCCCCTCTCGCTGCCACGCATTACTCCGGTTCAGGTGAAACACATGTTCGATCATCACCGAAATCCCGAATGGCCGACCTCATTCGACTGACACTCTGGCTTTCGCAGCTTCAATCGCGTTCCGTTCGTTTCTCTTTTTTCGTAACTGTCGTTTAGGTGATAACTCAAACCCCCTCAGCCGGGTCGGTGCATTATGAAAGAATGCCCCGCTTCAAAAGATCGAAGCTGGATGTGGCGGCTTCTGCTAGTGGTCGGGAGTTGCACCCGTTGAAGTCCAGCGCCTTCGAGGCAGACTTTTTCGCCAGCTACCGCTCGAAGTTCTTAGCGGTCAATGCGGAAATGGTGGTCATAGCTCCAAAGATGACGAGACCGTACAAGATCGCGTTTACTAGGAATGCGAACGACATCACGGTCCCATAGCAATGCAAGGCATCGAGGAAAACGCCAGCTCTGAGCCAATCTGGTGGCTCCGGCGCAGCGGAAAAGGAAATCCTTGCAATTTCTTTTCCGGACACGATACTCCAATGCATCACAATCGCAAGGAGAACGCTTCCTCGCGCGTGCAGGAACATCACAGTCAATAAGATGCTGACGGCGACGAAGCTTGCCGTGAACAAGGCAAACGTGGGAATGGGAGAGAAAAACACGTTGATGTACCACGCTGTTCCAATGAGTCCCAAAATCACGCTGGCTTGCAGGGCAGAATATATTGTTAAGGAGGCGCGGGAGCAAGAAACCCGCGCCGCCCAAGTTCCTCGGCCAATGGCCCCAGAAACAAGCTGAAAAAACGAACATATAGAACAACCACCACTGGCGGAACAATTCGAGCGGTCTGACCGGACCGACTCCACCGTGTCGGCCTTCGAGGAGATCGCTCCAAGCCCGTTTGGGGCCGTCTTCATTGCTGCAGGGGCACCCCTCCCTCAATATCCCAGCCGCTTATTGACAATGTTCTTCAAGGGTTCGCCCTTCTCAAACCTGCCATACTGCTTCAGAAAGAAGCGCATCGCCTGATCCTGCCAGTCGGCCGTGTGGTCCGCGCAGTGCGGCGACAACAAAACATTCTCCAGCTTGTACAGCAGATGTCCCGCCGGTAGCGGTTCGTGCTCAAACACATCTAACCCCGCTCCCTTGATTCGCTTGGCCGTTAGCGCACGGAGCAGTGCCCCCTCGTCAACGACCGGCCCACGTCCCACGTTGATCACCACCGCCGTCGGCTTCATCACCGCAAACTCCGCGTCGCTGACCATGTGCCGCGTCTCCTCGGTCAATGGGGCCGTCGCCACAATGTAGTCCGAGAGCGCGATCATCTCCAGTCGTTCCTCCGGCTTGTAGAAGTGATCCACAAGCGGATCAGTCGATCCCGGAACATGCCGCTTCGTCGCAAGCACGCGCATGCTCATGGCATGAACGCGGCTCGCCACGGCTCGGCCAATGTCGCCATAGCCCAAAATCCCAACCGTCAGTCCACCTATCTCTTGCACGTCGAACGGCTCCCAGACAGATGCCATCTGGTTGCGAACCATCCGCCGGAAATCCTTCGCGAAATACAATATCGCTGCCAGCACAAACTCCCCGAGCGAGGCGCTGAACACGCCGCGTCCGTTGGTCAACAGAATTTGACTTTCCACGAGTTCCGGAAACAATAGGTTGTCCAGGCCCGCAGCCCGGGAGTGTATCCAGCGCACCTGCCCGCAAGTCCCAAACAATTCGCGCAGCAACTCCCGCGTCCCCGACCACAGCAAGATCACCGTCGCATCCTTCGCGGCTTGGGCACACGTGGCAACCTCCCCACAGACTGTGTGTGGTAGCTCGTTCAGCATGGCGAACTGCGGATCGTCTCCCGACGCCAGCACCAGCACTGGATTCTCTTTCCCCATACCCAATATCCTGCCACGCTCCTGTGCTAAACGGTGGCCGCAAGTGCGAGGACTGCTGCGAGTACCAACCGGAGGGTATTCCGGGTCCAAAGTCGGCTTGGAGGAAATCGCCATTGCTCCTCCAATCCCCTGAGGCCAAGCCCGTTAACTTCTCGTTGGCCGACATTACCGGGACCCAGGCTCGACCGTTCGACCGACACTAGCGGGGGCATCGTCCGTTCCCAAATTGTCCGCATTGGGGCGTTCGACATCGAATGTCGCCGACTTAGCTGGTGAGTCGAGACATCGCGGCCCTTCGACAAAACTCGTCCTGTCCAATAAGGGGCTGGGGGGAGTACTACAAACGCGCCCACGTCCCAAAGTTCTTCCAAGGTCTCGACGGCTGGGAGGTAAGAGGAGTCCGGTGGAAGATGTGGCCGCTGATCCAAATTACGGCTTATTAATAAGTGTGACGGTGAAGGGGCCGATCCCCCACGATTCAGCCCCGAACCCACTTGCCATGTTTTGGTAGCAATTTGATAGCAAATTGCGCCGAGTATTAACTCCAACAATAAGGCTTCAAACGCGGGGTCCCGAAGGGTGCTTCGCAAGCACATTGGAAAAAGCGGAACGCTTTTGGACGATATTGAAATCAATGAGGATGATGGGGCTCACCCATTCGGCCCTAATAACCCATTCCGAGAGACTTCCGAGGCCTATTAATACGTTATCAAGAAACAGCTCGATTGTCTCTTTTTGCTCAGACGTTCTCGGTTTGAGGCTGTTATCACTAGAGTGGCTAACAATTCCGGGAGAGGGGGGCCTTATCAACGAGCGCGTACAGACGTTGGAATCGTCACTTCAGACGTGCGTTGACAACGTGGGAATTTCATCGCTCTGTGACTGGGATGTATTTGCCTTCGTGTACCGCCACGTGACAAGTCTCACCACTGCGGAACAGATCGCCCGCTTGCTCGGTTATGAAAGCGGGGTAGTTGGTGCCGCGCTTGGCCGACTGGAAACCCAGAAACTAATCGAGCGCTCGCGGCCCTCTCGGGGAGTACGTATTTACCGGGTGCTAAATTCAAATAATCTTGAGCATCAGCGCTGTCTTCAGGAACTCCTTACACTGTCAGAAACTCGTGCTGGCAGGCTCGAACTGGCAAGACAGCTGAGTCCGCTTCGGTCGGGCTGCGTGCGAGAAGACGCAGTCAGCGGAGTCCATGAAGTGAAGGGAAAAAGCTATGTCTAAAGGTGCTCTGACTAAGACCGGCATTAAGGGACTCGATTCTATTCTTCTGGGCGGGATTCCGCGGACGAATGTGATCCTGGTGCAGGGTGTGACCGGAACCGGGAAAACTCTGATGGGCCTGGAGTTTATCTATCGCGGCATCGCTAAATTCAATGAGCCTGGGCTGATTGTTGTGTTTGAAACAAACCCTGACAAACTTATTCGAGACGCCGCCGGATTCGGCTGGAACCTGGAGGAACTACAGCACGAGAAGAAGGTGCAAATCATCTTTACTAGCCCGCAGGTGTTCGAGCAGGAGTTGCGCTCGCCGGACAGCCTTCTGATCGAGACCGCGAATGAAATGGGCGCTCGGCGGATCTTCGTAGATGGGGTTGGCCTGTTAACACCCAACCCGGGCACGATGAACTTTGGACGAAACGCCTTCCGCGAACTATTTCAGCAATTGATCGAGTCGTTGAACCGCGAAAACCTGACGGCCATGTTTTCACTGGAGTCTGGCAGCACAGCAGATTCGCTTGCCACAGTAGAGATGGCCGATTTTCTCGCGGACACTGTCATCCAGTTGGGCCGTAACCGACGTGGTCGACATATACAGCGCAGCTTGGAAGTCGTGAAGAGTCGGGGGCAGGACTATGAAACCGGGGAGCACACCCTGCAGATCATCGGGGGGCGAGGCTTGGAAGTCTTTCGTCGTGTTCAGTCGCCCCTTCGCACAAATGTGACACAGCCTACGTCCAATACCAAGCAGTCAATGACCGGGGTTGACGCCATTGACGTTCTCACCGGCGGCGGCATTTTTGACGGGTCCACCACGATGGTCGTCGGAGTTTCGGGGGTGGGAAAGACTGTGCTGAGCACGCAGATTCTACGGGAAGGAGCCCTCAGACAAAAAACGAGGGGGTTGCTCATCTCTCTGGATGAGCACCCGGCGCAAATTGTCCGTAATGCCAAGTCTCTGGGACTGGATCTCGAAGAGCAAGTCGCCAACGGAACCATTCAGATCATGTTCGAGAGTCCTCAAGAGTTGGACATTGATGCACACTACGACCGCATTATCCAGCTTATCGAGAAGCACGACATACAACGAATGGTAATCGATGGCATGACAAGTTACAGCACCGCCATCGGAGAAATCAGCGTATATCGCGATTTCTTCCACGCTTTGGTGGCCTATAGCAAGCAACGCTTGATGACCGCTTTCTTTAACTACGAGAATCCGGAGTTCCTCGGGATGTCCTCTTATATGCCGGATTTTCCGGTCAACTCCATCGTGGATAACCTGATTCTGATGAACATGGTAGAAATCAACAACTCGCTTCACCGCTGTATTTCGCTCGTTAAGTCACGGGGGACGAAACATTCATTCGATACTCGCGAGTTCTTGATCGGCCAAGGGGGAATCTCTCTCGTACCCCTAGAAGAAAATCTGGTGCCCGCAATACCGCTGCAGGAATACTCCAGTCTCTTAGGCCGAGCCCCCACAAGATTCTCTCTCCCGAAACGAGTCAACGGGGCTGCCGTAGTGCGGAACAAGGTATGATTCCGGAAGTGCCGGGGCGACTTGACGCTGTCACACGTTTGCCCCCGGCGGCGTCGACACGCTCCCCCTCTCGCTTCAGCTTGGCCGACGAAAACGACGCTGTTGATTTATCGGCCACAATGCTGGCTGATTTGCTTGATTTTGACGCCTGGGGCGAAGTCCTGAAGACCTATGGCCGCACCATGAGAGTCGCGGTCGCCTTGACCGACTCCGGGGGTCTGCTATTGGGAAAGTGTCACAATCCCCAACCAGTCTGGACCCTGATTCGTGGCGCGGCGTCCGAAGGGGGCGCCGGATGTCCCTTTTGCATCACGAAGCGTCTGCCTTGCACTGCGGTTGCGGATGCGGTGCGAACAAGCGCGGTAGTGGTGGTACATGATCAAGCCGGCCTCACTCATGTGGCCGTTCCGCTCACCTTGGGCAAACAGACCCTGGGGGCCATCATTGCGGGACAAGTGTTCGATCGATATCCCCAGCCGCTCTCGCTACGACGCGTGGCAAGAGATTTTGGTATTTCGGCTCCGGAGCTTTGGGAAGTTGCAAAGCAGGAGCGGCCGGTGGCGAGCACTCTCCTCCAGGCATCCGGCGATTTGCTTTGTGCGCTGGGCCATGCATTTCTGCAGCAACGGCATGGTGCGATCCTGGAGAAGAAACTGGCGGAAACCAATGACCGCTTTCGATGGCTGGCGGAGGGGATTCGAGACTACGCGCTTTTCACGCTGGATACAACTGGGCGCGTGACCAGTTGGAATGTCGGAGCGGAACGCATGTTGGCTTACACCCAAGCGGAGATCGTTGGCCAGAATTTCTCTTGCATCCTCTCCCCGGACGATGTTCAGCGTCAAGCAACGGAGAACCAGTTAGCCAAGGCCTTGCAGATGGGGCGGGGGGAATATGAAGGATGGAGCCTCCGTCGCACCCGGGAACAGTTCTGGGCCAATGTCAACATCACAGCACTGTCCAGCGCTGCGGGCACGACTCAGGGCTTCGCGATCATCATGCAAGACATGACTGAGCGGAAGAAAATCGCGACCGTACTCGAAGAGGCCCAGCGGGAGCGCTCACGGCTGCAAGAAAAGTTCCTTTCTCACGTTTCGCATGAACTCCGTACTCCGTTGACGGCGATCTACTTTTTCACCACTAATGTACTGGATGGTGTATTTGGTGATCTGAATCTGGAACAGCGTAAGCACCTGACTTTTGCACTCGATAATATCGGACAACTGAAGAATATGGTTAGCGACCTCCTCGACATAACGCGGGTGGAGACCCATAAACTAACTTTAGCGCATCAGCCTACAAGGCTAGGCAAAATAACCGACGAAGTTCTCAGCACATGCCGTACGCACGCGGCAGCGAAGAACATTAGCTTGCGGTCTGAAGTTGCACCGGATCTTCACTTTGTCTGGGCCGATCCCGCCCGTGTACGGCAAATTCTCACCAACCTGATCGATAACGGAATTAAGTTCACGCCCGATAGCGGAACCATTACCGTCAAAGGCGACCTCTTCGGCGAAGATCCTGATTTTGTGCGCGTATCGGTGTCCGACTCGGGATGCGGAATCAGCGCCGAAAACCGCGAAATCATCTTTGACCGGCTGGCGCAGGTGAAAGGTGGTGGCGAACTAAGTCGCAATGGTCTGGGTTTGCGACTGTTCATCTCGAGAGAGTTGGTGTCGAGGCACGGCGGCCGGATCTGGCTGGACAGCCACCTGGGACACGGTAGCACTTTCTACTTTACGCTACCCGTGTTCTCACTGGCTAAATATTGTTCTCACATCTTCAATGCGCCAAACCTGGACGCAGGTTCCGTAACTCTGATTACGGTAGATCTTGTCGAAGTTGAGGGAAGCGTGCAAGCGGATATCTTGCGCGAGATACGGAAGATTCTGGAGCGCTGCATTCATGCGGGTCAAGATGCGCTCTTGCCGTCGACAAGTGACGAAGACTCGGAGATGACATTTTTCATTGTAGCGTGCACCGACGCCAAAGGGTTTGCGCTGATCGCAAGCCGTATTCTCAGGGATTTGCAGAACTTCGACAAAGCTTCACAACTCCACCCGGTAATTTCTTCAACGATGCTGCCGGTGCCTCGCGGTCAGTCGCGGGAAGAACAAATACGCGAGCTTATTGCGCGGATCGAAAGCTTGGTTCAAGAGCACCTATTGGGAAAAGAGAAGAGCAAATGACGGAAACGATAGATTTGATGAAGCCAGGATCGGATCAAAGAGCCGAGAAAAAAATCCTAATTATCGACGACGACGAACATCTTCTGCAGGGGTTGACTCCCAGACTGAAAACTAACGGCTATTCTGTCGTCTGCGCTGGGGATGCCGTTACCGCGATATCAATGGCGCGCAAGGAGGTTCCAGACCTGATTATCCTCGATCTAGGTTTACCAGCAGGCGACGGTTTTCTTGTGCTGGAGCGCATGAGAGCTCTGGCGGACCTGGCTGCAACGCCAGTCATCGTGCTTAGCGCGCGAGATCCGGCTCACAACAAGAAACGGGCGTTGGAGGCCGGAGCCGCGGCCTACTTTCAGAAGCCGCCCGACAATCATGAATTTTTGACGGCAATTCGGCGGGCTTTGGGAGAAACCGTGGCTCTGTCCACATTCCTTAAGACGTGATTGCATCTCCGCAAACACGAGTTTGTAGACTTACAAAGCTGCTCGCCCCCAGAGAGAATTGACAAAAGCGCCCTTTCCCAGCTTCGTAAGCCTACGTCGTCTGATTCCTTCCGATTCCCGCTCGTTTCCTTGCTGTTCCATCTGGCCGTGTCGTGTCAGCGAGGAATTCCCTCGTGACGAATTGAAAACACGCGGCACGGAGGGCGCTACAGAAACGTTCTAATTTTAATGATCTTGAAAACAGTTCGTGGACTGCAGATCCCAGGGGTGTACCTTCGGGCCAGCGGAACGCCGATTCGTCCTCGCGCCATTGTAGAAGTATGACGTTTCGTGTCTTCTGGACTACAAGACGCGCCCGACTGCCTTTAGGGCGCGAGCGCTGATTTTCCAACTCGACGTAAGCTGCGTTAACTTCCTGCGTTCGAGCCGTCGCCATGTTTGGGTCCATGTCGGTCTGCGAAGCTCGGCCATCAGGTGACTGGGGATCACTCTTTATCTGTGTACTCATCCATTTGCTGGGGGAGCGGAGCACCCCAAACTTGTTTTCCCGGCTCCAAACACTCAGCTCCAATTTGCTTTTCCGAAGAGCCCTCGTGAGCAATGATCCACGCAACTCGGAATTGTGCTTGCTTATGGTGATATTGAATCTCGATTCGGTCTCCGACTTTTATCTCACCTCGGCAACCGCCAAGCTTCACGCCATGGTTGCTGACATCTAGGGTATGCGCGAGATGGCTAGCTGCACTCCCAGCGATCCGGATGCTTACTGGCACGACCGACTTGGTTCTCTTTGAGCGTCGTTTCCCTGTTTGAGGGCGAGGCATGTTTTTAGGTTCAACTGTTTTCGATTCATTCGGCTGCATACCTAATCGTACTCCTAGCCAGCCACAAGGCAGCAACAGCGCCAATCCTTCGATGGCTCTGCGGTTGCAAGAAGCCGAGGCGGAACAATGTACAGAAATTTGGCCAGCACTGGGCTAGCCAATCTGTTCCATTGAACCCAAAACAAATACTGTCGCTGACAAGGCGGACCGCGAAGGATTAGGTGCTCTCCGATCACGGAGGTCCCGGTCAACAAACATTGGCAATCGTTTGAATGAATGTTTTCCATGCTGCGAATCAGCATTTTAGCTCTCAGCACAGGTGGCACAGAAGTTATCTCGCTTCGCGGTGAGATAAGATGTGTGGCGCGGCAACTTGTCGATTGACGGAGAGAACGTCCACGAGGACTTGAGTTCGCGAAGTGAAGGGAGTGGGACGAACCATGGCAACAGATTTTTCCGGTTTGCGCGTGCTCTCGCTAGAGAGCAGGCGCTTTCAGGAAATCACCAAGCTCATTGCTAACCATGGGGGGCAACCTATGGTGGTCTCCTCGGTGAGAGAAGTTCCGCTTGCGTCCAATCGGGAAGCTCTGGACTTCGCCAGCCAGTTGATGGAAGGCCGTATCGACATGGTTATTCTCATGACCGGTGTTGGCGTTCGCCTCTTGGCCCGCATCGTGGAAACTGCATATCCATTGGACGAGTTCGTGACATCGCTGAGCAAGATTCCGGTGATTGCACGTGGGCCCAAGCCGGCGGCGGCACTGCGGGAGCTCAACGTTCCCATCGCTGCCATCGTGCCGGAGCCCAACACCTGGCGGGAACTCTTGATCCTGCTCGATCAAGAATCCACGTTGCTACCTCTTGCTCAAAAGAGGGTTGCGCTGCAGGAGTATGGCGTTTCCAACCCGGAACTTGCGGCGGCTCTGGAGCACCGAGGTACCGTTTTGATTTCAGTCCCAGTCTATGAGTGGGCGTTGCCCGAAGACACGGATCCCTTACGGGACACGGTCGCCGCAATCCTTCGCGGCGAAATCGATGTTTTTCTGGTCACGGCCGCCGTCCAGATACGGCACCTGTTTGCGGTAGCGGAGCAAATGGGTGCGGAGTCGAAGCTCGCCGGCGCGCTCGCGCATGCGTTTATCGGATCGATCGGGCCGGTAACATCGGAAGAACTCGCTCGGCGTGAAATCTCTGCTGACATGGAGCCGTCGCATCCAAAGATGGGACTTTTGGTCAAGGAAGCTTCCGAACAAGCTGCTGCCGTTCTCCATAAAAAGCGCACCAGCAGCCTGCCTACCGGGTAAGAGAAACAACCTTCAGTCTGCGGATCGTGCGCCGATCGTTGCCGCGCCCGCAAAAGTTCGGCTAGGAGCTTCCGCCCACGAAAACGTAACCGCAAAAAGGAACGCGGAGACCGCTAGGGACGGTCCCAGATAGAAAAACGCGTTTGCGCTCGGCAATCTTTCCGACTTTGAAATGAGATGGCGGAAGCCGCAGGCCCCCATCATCATGCTGTCTGGAACCGCGGATGTTCCGGAGCAGGCGTTGAAGTCTGCCGACGTGTTCATAACCAAATCCCTTTTGACCAATAGATTATTTTCTGCAATCATCCAGTTGCAGGCGTATTGAATTGATCGCCAATACCGTGCAAGATTGGGGCAAGTTCGAGTTACGCCGCCGCTGCCGTTCCCGTGACATTCGTGAAGCTTTCCATCGCCTGGGTCAACTGCGAATCCACTTCATCCGCAATCGTCATGACATCCGGCAACACCAAGCTGAAGTCCAGCGCACTGAGATTTTTCTGCAACGTCCCAAACAGGGTTACTTGCAACATTCGCGAGTCGTGTACCAGCATGGCAGGAGTGTAGCCTTGCAACTTCCGCATCTTGCCATGGGCCAGGGCGGCGGCGGAACCCATGGATTGGCTCTCGTCTCCGGGGTTGTGGGATGCTCTCAGGCGCTCAACCAGGTCTTCAATCAGTTTCGGAAGATATCCAGTGCGCTCTTCGTCACTTAGAGAAACGTAGTCGAGTTCTTTGCTCTTTTTGACCTTCGTCAGCCAGTCCTTAACAATATCGTTGGCACAACGTTGCAAGATTGCAGCGACTCGTTCCTTGGGCGTTGGGACAGCAGGTCTCGGACTGAGTAGCTTATCGTGTACGAGATCAGCGAGTTTGTTGGTCTCGAAGGGCTTCACGATGATTTCATCCGCCTCCAGAAGGATAGCGTCCATCGCACTCTTCACGTCGGGGTAGCCGCTGGCCAGCAGCGTAAGTGCCTTCGGTTGGATATGGCGCATTGCCGTAATCACCGCGAACCCATCGCTGGGGTTTGGCATGTGGAGATCAGTGATCAGGACATCGAAGCTCTCTGTCGTGATCAGTTTCAGAGCCTCTGTCACGTTGGCGGCCGTGATCACGTCGAAGCCCTTGTGGGCAAGGGACGCGGTCATCATTTCGCGAATGGCGTCGTCATCATCCACCAGCAAAACCTTGTGGGAAATAGGCCGTTCGGCCAGAGTCATACAGCACACCTCTCTTCACGAACTAACCAAAGTGTGACAAAGGTTGATCGTCGAATATGTTCACAAGTGGACAGTTTCGGAGATAGTTAACAATCCTGATCGAAGTTGGCACTCGGGATGGCAGTCAATCGGCTAGGGGTTGGAATGCCGACGTTCTGCCCTCCCGACCGCTCTACTTCACTGTTTTGAGAATCACGCATTTCGGGCGGGACTCACTTCGGGCCTCAAAAGATGCGGCTTTGCCGATTTGGACGTGGTATTCGTAAAGCTCTCCATTACTCTATTTTGTGCACGAATTCGTGTTGCCTCTTTTACGGCAGCAGGGATAAGCAGGGATAGGAACGCAAGAAGCGAGCATCTAATGAACAATTCCTTGTGGCACGCCAGACTCAAAAAGCCTCGCCGCCTGCTCGGCCACGACGGGATTGCTGAAATAAGAGCCTTGCCCCTCGCCGCACCCGTGGCGCTGAAGGAAGTCGAACTGCGAAGCGGTTTCCACTCCCACTGCAACGACTCGCTGCTTCAGGCTCTTTCCGATACCGATCATAGCGCCCAGAAGGGTTGACCCCTCGGAATCCGCCGTGATCTCCTGCACGAAGGTTTGACCGACTTTCAGCGTGTCCACCGGAAAACGCCGCAGATAGGTGAAGCTGGAGTAGCCCGTGCCAAAGTCGTCGATGGCCACCCGCACCCCCATCGCCTTTAGCGCAAGTAGTGTAACCACAGCAGACTCCGCGTCCTGCATCAACACGGTCTCGGTCAGTTCCAGCTCTAGATTTTGCGGCTCCATCCCGGTAGCGATCAACGCGGCCCGAACTCCTGACAGAAAATCCTTGGACTGGAATTCGACGGCTGACACGTTCACCGAAATCGGTACAACCCCGAACCCTGCACCGCTCCACTCTCGGGCTTGTCTGCATGCTTCTACTAACGCCCACTGTCCGATGTGTAGAATCAAGCCGCACTCTTCCGCGATTGGCACGAAGCTCGCCGGAAATAGCATTCCCCGCTCCGGGTGTTGCCAGCGGATCAGCGCTTCCATCCCTGTGACCTGACCCGTCTGTAGATTGATTTTGGGTTGGTAGTGCAGCAAAAACTCGTTCCGCCCGAGAGCGGAGCGCAAATCCGCTTCCAACAACACTCGCTTTGCCAGTCGCGTGGTCATGTCGGCTCGGAACGACTGGTAGCTATTGCGACCGTGTTGCTTGGCTTCGTACATCGCCACGTCCGCCTGACTGACCAAACTTTCCGCATCGTGCCCATCGGCGGGGTAGGTGCTACCCCCAATGCTGACATTAATGTCCAGACTTTTGTTATCGATAATATGCGGTGACGCTATGGCCCGTAGAATTTTCCGCGCAGTGACCGCTGCGTCTTCGGCGTGCTCCACCTGAGACAGTAGAATCAGAAATTCGTCTCCGCCCAGACGGCTTACCGTGTCCGTCCGCCGGATACAAGCCGTCAATCGGCCAGCGATCGACCGCAACAGATTGTCACCGACGCCGTGGCCCAGTGTGTCGTTGATTCTCTTGAATTGATCTACATCGACAAACAGCACCGCGAGTTGCTTACCCTGGCGCTCCGCCAGGGAAATCGCTTGCGTCAAGCGGTCGTCGAATAACGTGCGGTTCGGCAAATGAGTCAGGACGTCATGTTGTGCCACACGCGACATTTCGAGCGAAGCAGCCCGGGCCGTGCTCACGTCGCGGAGAGAAATCACTGCCCCGATTGCATCCCCGTCATGGTCATGGATAATCGCGACTCGGTTTTCAATTCCAAATTCTAAGCCGTCTCGCCGAACCAGCGTGCAGTTTGTACATTTGGTCGTAGCGAGCGCGCTTCTGTCTCCTTGCGTGACGATGGTTACGGCATTGGGAAGGACCGCGCCGCTAACGCTATCGATGAGTCTGAGCACGTCCGCAACCGGACGCCCCAGCGCCTCCTCTCGAAACCATCCGCTCATCTTTTCTGCGAATCCATTTAGATAGGTGACGTTGCCAGTTATATCCGTACGCACAACCCCCTCTCCAATCGAGTCGAGTGTAATGGTCGCGAGTGCATTTTCTTGCCACTCTATCTGGGCCGCCCAGCGGTCCATCATCGTGCGGACCGTCCGCCTTAAGCGGTAGCCGTCGGCTTGCTCCTTGAGCAGGTAATCTTGGGCGCCGCGCCGTACGGCTTGCCTGGCCTCTTCTTCTGTAGCAGCATCACTCAAGATCAAAATGGGCACACCAGGCGCAGCCTGAAAAAGCTTATCGAACGTCCCGACACCGTTGCTATCGGGCAGGTTAAGATCGAGCACTGCCGCCGCCACCCCTCCATCACCCAGCCGCTCGATTCCACGAGAAAGCTCGGTAACCCACTCCACCTGGAACCGCTCTTCCGTTACGGAACCTAATTCGCCCAAAACTCTGGCTGCCGCATCTGCGTCAGAGGCGATCAGCAGGACACAGTCGTGGCCCTTCGTCTGCGGGGCTGTAAGTGGGGGCCTTTGGTTTGTCATCCGACGCAGTTCCGCGACAGCGCGCTGTGCGATCTAGCCTATCTTCGCTACTTTTGCCATCTTCGCTGGCCCGCCGAGGTTAGCGGCATCCGCGGCCATGAAACGCAGCATCTGCTGCTTCAGTTGCGCATCCACCTCGTCCGCGATCGTCACAACGGCGGGAAGTACCGTCTCGAACTCCAAATGCTTCTGACTTTTGTGCAACGTCGTAAAAATGCTTACCTGGAGTAAACGAGATTCCTCCACAGCCATGGCTACCGTGTAGCCCTGTTGGGCCCGCAAATCTCCGTGGTGGGCCGCTGCCTCCGAAATTGGAGCCTTCGTTTCGTCGTCCAGACGCAAGCGTACAATCACGTCCCGTAGAAGCTGAGGGAGATGCCCCGTGCGGTCCTCGAAATTCAAAGGGATTGCCGTTAAATCCGGCTCCTTTTCGACTCGCGCGAGCCATTCCTGAATCACGGAATCGAGGTTACGCTCGAGAATATCCGCCACAGTCTCAACCGTGACGGCACCGGCAGGTTTGTTCGTGACTTTGCCGGCGATCTCTTTGACTTTGATTTTCACTTCGTGAAGGCTGCCTTTAATCTCATCGTTCGTACCGGGGTTCATCTGTTTTCTCCTTGTCGTTGACTAACATAGATCCGCTACATCCTCCAGGTCGGGGTCTCGTTCCTGAGTCCGAAAGCAACGATAGCGTTGCCGGACAACCCTCAGGTCCTCTGTGGACACGTTGTCACCGCGGTCCCACTGCGTCTCCAATCTCGATCGCTGGTTGGCAAATCCTTTAGCGAATCGCTGCATCACCGCAACTACGAGCTGAGACTGCAATACCTCTACCCAGAGTTCCCGACTCTTGGTCTTTCACCCGCTTCGGTCCTTCAGGCTGGTTTGGCGGATTTGCCCATCCCTCGCCGCTTCGGCCATAGGAAATTCCTCCTCTATTCTCATCCGATCAGCCATTACGCCACCTCTTTCCGTTCCACAATCGTTGGTGCCTGCACCAGTTCCCCAAACAGGGAGCGATAGTGAATCATCGCCGTTCTCAGATCTTCTGTGCTTGCTTCGTTTTTTCCAACGTGGAGCGCAATAGCATGCGCCGACCGGTAGTTTTCGACGACCCTGGGATGGTCGACAGAAATGTCGGCCGCACGTTGATCGAAATCGGATATCGGATAGCCTCGAGTTTTCATCAGAGAGGAGACTAGGTCGTCGGCTTCTGCGACTGCCCCTCTAGGGGAATCGACAAAACGAGACTGTACGGACTCCCACTGTTTTGAAAACCGTTCGCGTTCCATCGGGTCAAGATCGCGAATGTTGAGCTTTTCAACCCGCTCCTGGCGATCCGCTAGTTTCGCTTCTGCTTTTCGTTCTGACCCCTGCTGCTGCACCGCTCGCTCGTACTCGGGCCCAAACTTTTGTCGCAGGCCAGCCGTCGTGCTCCTGCGTTTTCGCACGTACAGCCAAGCCAGCACTGCTATGGTCAGAATCACCGCGCCGGCGAGCATAATAAACTTTGGATCTCGTAGATATTCATTCATCGAAACCTCCTTGCAGCAAGAATGTTCACACGACCAAATATGGTCACGAAATTCCCTCTGCGGTTAGAGCTTCAGTATCAAACATTGAGATTCGGAAAGCTGGTCAGAATTGATCGTCCTTGGAGCAGCGCTGGTTCACCCTTAGCCCACAGTCTGGCACGTGATGATCTCAGGTCGCTTAGTCCCAATACAATCCAAGACGTCAAAGAAATGATCGAAAATTGCCCCGGGCAACATCGTCCGATCTAGCCGGGGAAAAAACCGTAAAGTTTAGGTTTTAATCCGCCATCATAGCGATCGATGGGCCCCTCGGTGGGGTAGTGATTCGCTTAAGGTAGCACTCTGTGTGAACGGCTTTGCCGTTTTCATCGGCAGATAAATCGGCGCTTAAATCTATGGGCTTGCTGCAAATCACGCAGGGTATTTCTGGGAAGGGGCGGCTTTTCATAGGCGCCTCCTTTAGGATCAATACCAGCGTAGATCCAAGCGGGAAGAGCGGTCTGAGCAATACAGACCATTTCGGGCACTTGTTATTTCAGCAACACCTGCTGGCAAATGATTCGGGCTCCCTCAGGTCTTGAGTAGCGCGCTTTTCTAGTTCGCTCACGATGGGCAGGGCGAAGAAATGCCGGGACAATTCGTAGGTTCCGTCAACCAAGTACCCATCCGAGCAACCGCTCCCGAATCGCTTTCAGGAACCAGTTCCCGGTTTACGGATCAAAGATCGTTGATCGTTGATCGTCGATCGTCGATCGTTGAGTTTTGATCTATGAGCCACGATCATCGCCATAAACAAATTGTTCAGTGAGTCCGCCAGCGTGGGATGGGCAAAAGTGGCGTCGCCCAATGCGGTGTATGGCAACGTTCCTATCATAGCGATCTCCAGGACGGACATGACTTCGCCACCTTCAAAGCCGACAGAAAGACCTGCAGGAGTGCGGGAGGGGGTGGTGGGAAGTTGATCAGCTACAAACTAGACCATGGCCAACCCGGTGAAGATAGCCACTGCCCGGACGGATCCCATAAAAGCCGCGGGGAGAGCCATCGAGATTGATCCAGCCCAGATGCGCTGCCCCAGCCACAGCCGCGGGCCCAGTCAGGCATCGGAGTCCAGCAACTACCTATACTGAATGCCAGAAATAATGCGAATCCGGCTTCATATCCTCGCATCATCCATTCGGTCGCGCCATTGTAGCGGGTTGTCGCCTCAGCCCACGTCTCCACTCGGCCGGAATCCGACTCTAAAGTTCTCCGGCGTCGATTTCGTCTATATAACACCACACCCAGGATTCTCCACGCTCGTTGGAACGGATGAGAGGGTGCTGCGTGTGGCGGAAATGCTTGGTCGCGTGCTTGTTCTTAGACGAATCACAACATCCCACATGTCCACAAATAAGGCACAAGCGCAGGTGAACCCAGGTGTCGCCGGTCTTAACACAGTCCTCACAGACGTGCTTATTTGTTTCTTTGATTTTGATCTGACTCAGGTGGGTGCATTCTGTCGGCATCGGTTCCTCCGGGAAAGTTCATCTTGAAACCGGGCCCAGTGACCTCAGTCATGTGACGAAAGGCCATCAGCACTGTCAAGGACCGCGCTCTTCGCTCACAATGGCTCAGAGGTTAATCATCCGTGCTTCGGCTCGATTATTTATCCTGCGTGTTAACGATTTCGTCCACCATTCTAGTGGGGCGACGTTGTTGGGAAGGCTGGGCTCTGGCCGGTCTCAATAGTGTCCTGGTCTGCATCATCGGCCTCAGAACAGACCAACTGGGCTTCATTCCTGCCAACGTATTCTGCATGGTGATGAGCGCGATCCATCTGCGAGCTTGGCGCAAGTCTGGAGCAGATCAAGAAACGAATCTGGACGCCATTGATTTCGGCACGACACCGCCTCCGAAGATAGCCCCTCACTCCGCGATAAGCAGGTTCTCGGAAAAAGGCCATTGCTCGTCGATCCACTGACATTCGCAGCGGAATCCGGCATCGCGCGCGGTCTCGACAATTTCTTCAGCCGAGTACTTATGGCTGCTTTCCGTCCATATTGTTTCCCCTTCCTGAAATTCAATGGAGACTTCTGCCCCAGGAATATTCACGACCTGCATTCGTTTCGACTGCAAGTGCATTTCGACGCTGCGGGCCACGGGGTTGATCTTCGCCAGATGTGCGAAGTGCTGCAGATCGAAGTCCGCGCCCAGTTCACGATTGGTTCGCGCGAGCAGGTTGAGATTAAACGCAGCAGTGACTCCGAGTTCGTCGTCGTAAGCTCCGAGCAGTTGCGCGCTTGATTTCTCCAAGTCGGCTCCCAGCAGCAGAGCATCCCCGGGCTGGAGAATGCTGCGCACTGCTCCCAGAAACTTCACTCCTGCCGGTCGATCGAAGTTACCGATCGTGCTGCCCAGAAACAATACGAACAGGCGCTGACCACTCTTGCGGTACGCCGCCACCTCCAGCAGTCCATCAAGATATTCGCGTTCGAAACCGACAATGCTGATGGCATCAATGTCGCTCAGTTCCCGTTCGCACATGACCAGAGCCGAGCGAGATATTTCGACGGGATAATAGGACGTGTGTTGGCGTCGACAAAATGCTTCCAGCAACCAGCGAGTCTTCTTTCCCGTGCCACTGCCTAATTCCGCCACGGCCGCCGGTCCGCGAAGCCGGTCGACGACCTCGTCCGCATGACGCCGCAGCAAACGCTCATCGGCGCGCGTGAGCCCGTACTGCGGCAGGCGGCAGATCACCTCAAATAGAGCCGATCCAACTTCGTCATACAGATACTTGGAGGGCAGCTCTTTTTGTCCGCTTCGAGTAAGCCCGGCGCGAACGTCGGCCGCGAAGTCGGAAGAGACACTGCTGGGGATCGCATGAACGAGCATTGCAAACTCCTTTGCCTCAGATTAGGCAGCTCAACATTCGGCGAAATCAAAGATGAGGCGAATCATTGATTCACGCAGCGGAACCCCGCGTATACGTATTGGTAATGCGCCTGAAACCAATTGCGAAATGTGGGCCGCAACATGCACGCCCCGGTGCGCGGCGAACCGCCCTTCATGGCAAAATGTTTTCCATCGAAGAAATTAGCCGAATAGCCCGGGTAAAAAGGAAAAGGCTTGAATCCAGGGAAGGGCGCGAAAACAGTGGAAGTCCACTCCCACCCATTGCCCACGAGGTCGTGGACGCCGAAGGCGCTGCGTCCCGCGGGAAAGCTATTGACCGGCGTGGGATTCCACCGGCTGAAATCAAAGTTGCCCAAACTCGAATTGGGAGTTTCACTTCCCCACGGGTAATTCCTTTCGCTCCCATCCGGCGACCCATAGGCGGCACGGTGCCACTGCTCTTCGCTGGGAAGTGACTTCCCTGCCCAGCGCGCATATGCCATGGCCTCGGCATGACTCACATAGACGGGCCAATCCAAAGGCAGCGCGACTTCTTCGAACATAGCGCGGTACAGCCACCCGCCGCGCCCCTTGCTCCAGAACACAGGATGCGAGACCTCCTGAGCGGTTTTCCAGTTCCAATCCTCATCGCTCCAAAAGGCTCGCGTCTCATAACCGCCCGCCGCCATGAACGCGAGGTATTGCCCGTTCGTCACTTCATACTGGTCAATTCCAAACGCCGGTACCCGCTTGGTGTGGACCTCGTACTCATTGTCCCAGCCGAAAACTTCGCCGTCGCGCGCCAGGCCCAGGTTTGCCAGGCCACTGGGAATCTCAACCATGCCATGAGTCAAAGGCGCGGCTGCTAGAGTCGGTTGATTTTCGTGCGCAGCATTCCGGTCAAGCTTGCGGTCCAGCGGCAACTGATGCAGCATGTAGGCCAGCGTCTCAACGTGCATTAAACGATGCTCAAGGGCCACGTTGAGCAGAGTGTCGAGTTGAAAACCGTCGCGGCCTTGCCCGGATGATTCCAAACTTCCGTCGGCTAGCTTCTCGTCGAGAGCGGTACGGATTCTGATTACGTAGTCGTGCACTGCCTCGCGCGACGGCCAGTCCGAGGGTTGGTCCGAGGGCAATCCGCCTTCAACCGGATCGATGCCGAATGCAAACAGGCGATCGAACTCAGGATGAAAACTCTTCAATCCCAAGACATTCTCATGAAGAAGATTCCAGTCAAACGCCTCGAGATGACCAACATAAAAGATAATGCGATGACGCTCTCGAATTGGCCGTTCGTAAAGGAAATCGGAGCGTACGACGTTGAACAGGGCGTCACTACGCAAGCGAGCGTCGGAGACTCGCTCCAGCAGTTGACGACGACCTGCTATCTCTTGAGCTGCCAGCATAGGGCCTCCCGATCTGTGGATTGGACGCGTTCCCGGTGCCCTTGGACTCTCAAAATCCTTGGCCCGGATTCGAGCCATTTTGCAAAGTAAAATGAGGAGATGCGGATCCCTCTATTTCACCTTAACGCATTCACCAGCCAGCCATTGCGCGGCCATCCGGCCGCACGCTGCCCTCTTCAAGCCTGATTAGATGACGCCTTGCTGCCCAAGGTCGCCGCTGAAAATAGTCTTTCTGAGATTGCCTTCATCCTGAGATTGCCTTCATCGGGCTCCAGAACGATCGCTACGCTCTCGGATGGTTTACGCCCCGTTGCGGAGGTTCACCTCGGTGGCCGTGCGCCGCTGGCGTCGGCCTGCGTGATATTGAACCGGCTGCAAGCCGGGCTCCAAACGGAGCCGATTCGAGACGCGGCTCAGCGGGGCTTTGACCGGCAGCAAAGAACGCGAAAAGTTTGCCATGAACTTCCGGCAAGGTTCGAGACAACTGCGCACACCCACGCGAGGCCCTGATTCAGGGCCCCGGGCCGGGACCGCGTCCATCCAAGTTGCTGCCAGTGAATAGCCCGTACTCTGCCGTCCGCGAATCCCAGGCCGCGATCCAAACATCCGTCTTGATTCCGCCAGGCTGCAGGAAACTTCATCCCTTTACTGTCGCGGTAACGGCACCCGGACGAGGATCGTGATTTTGTGTTGCGAGATTTCGCGCCAGGCTATGGTATCCCCCGCGTAACCGGCTCTGCTCATTGCTCATTGCCCATTTCTCATTGCTCATTGTGCACTGACACCCTACTGGGCGGAGTATCTGGGCAAAACACATCTTTCTTTCTGCACGGCAGGTGTCGGAGCGCGGTGGCGAATTCTCGTGCGAAATCGCCGAACCGCGAGTCATCATAAAAGGCAGCGCTGTGCTTAGATTGCTGGGGGTCGCTGCAAGTCTGACACCACTCATCTCCGATCGCATCCGGTCACCGTACCAGTCCCTTGCTCCTTAAGAACTCGTGTACGACTTCCGTCGCGTCGCGGTGCTGGCCTTCCACCGCATAGTTCAAGTTCTGCATTTCTTCGTCGGAAATCTTCCCGCCCAAATCGGCAAGGATCTGAGCAATCTCCGGATGTTGCTCGAGCGTTTGCCGGCGTATTACCGGCACGGCTTCATACGGCGGAAAATAATGACGATCGTCTGCGAGCACGAACAAATCCAGAGCCGGAATCAGCCCGTCAGTCGTGTTGCCGCCGGCCAAGTCAATCCGGTGATCTTTCAAGGCTCGCGCCAGCAGGCCCAAATCCATGATGCGCGGCTGTTCCTGGAAGTGCAGGCCATAGGTCGCGGCCAAACCTCGATAGCCATCCGGTCGCTCCATGAACTCGTAACCGAATCCGGCGCGCCATTGGGGAGCAAACGCGGTCGCCTGAGACAGAGTCTTGATGTTCAAACGGCGAGCGTCCTCGCCCCGTATTTCCATTGCAAAGGTGTCGTTGAAGCCAAAGCCTGGCCCAAGAGTCAACCCAAAGCGGCGTTCATATTCATTCTTAACCCGTTTATAAACGTCTTCCTTCTCCGCACTTGCATCTTGTTTGAGAATCGCGGTAAGCGCAGTGCCGGTGTATTCGGGATAAACGTCGATACGCCCAGCCAGAATCGCTTGCTGGCAGATATAGGTTCCAGCCAGGTAGAAACGTCGATCCACTTTCAGAGAAGTGCGGGCCCCGATCATTTGCGCCATGATCTCGCCCAACAGAAACGATTCGGTGAAATTCTTCGAGCCCACCACAATGCGGTCGAAGCGCGAGGGCGAACACGAAGGCAGGAGCATCGCGACTGCGATGAGAACCGGAATGCAAATACTCGATGGACGGCGGTTCATCTGGGCTCGAGTCGCCTCTCCAGCCATCCCACACCGAAATCGGCCAGCAGCGCCAGAAGTGCAGCCGGAATGGCTCCCGCCAGAATCACTCGGTCGTCGACCATGGCCAAACCTCGAAAAATAAACTCTCCCAGTCCTCCCGCCCCAATCGCGGCCGCGATGGTCGCCAAGCCCACGGAAATTACGATGGCCACTCGCACGCCTGAAAGAATCACACTCACGGCCAACGGCAGTTCCACTTGAAACAGAAGCTGCGATTCTGTGAGTCCCATACCGCGACCTGCTTCGACCACAGCCCTATCGACGCCGCGGATTCCTGTATAGGTGTTGCGGATGATCGGCAACAGGGCATAAAGAGTGAGCGCCAGAATCGCGAGCCGGTCGGCGCGTTGGCCCAGCCAGGGAACAGGTAATAGAAATCCGAAGAGCGCCAGGCTGGGAATCGTTTGAATAATGTTTGCGCTGGCCAACACCGGCTTGTTGAACCGCGGCCGATGGGCGATCACAATGCCGAGCGGTATGCCGATCAGCATGGCCAAGAGCGTGGCGAAGCCAACCAGACGGAGATGCTCCAGCGTGAGGTCCAGCACCTGAATGTGATTCTGCCAGATGAAGCGAACGACGTTCATGACGTGCCTCGATTGGCAGCCGACTCCAAACCGTCGCCGAAGGCGCGGACGTAGGCGGAGGCCAATGAATCGGTGGACTGCAGGAAGTCCTTGGGCGCAAGGGCGGTCACCAGCCGCCCGGCTTCCATTAATGCGATCCGCGATCCGAGCCGCAGGGCCTCGCGCAGATCGTGGGTAACAAACAGGACTGTTTTGTGGAGTCTTTGTTGCAGCAAAAGGAATTCACGTTGCACCTCGTCGCGCGTAAGGGGGTCGAGCGCCCCAAAGGGTTCGTCCATCAGCAAGACTTCCGGATCTGCGGCCAGAGCGCGAGCCACGCCAACTCGTTGCCGCTGACCTCCCGATAGCTGATGCGGATAACGCAAGGCCGTCTCGGGTGCAAGCCCGACCGTCTGCAGCAACTCTTGCGTGCGCGCGCGAATCCGTTCCTGGGGCCAGCCTTCAATCTTCGGAACAAGCCCGATGTTCCGCTCGATGGTGAAATGGGGGAACAAGCCAACATCCTGGATCACGTAGCCCATGCTACGACGCAGGCGAATCACATCGGCGTCTTGGTTGGGCACACCCTTCACGCGGATTTCTCCGGACGTGGGCGACAGCAGGCGATTGACCAGCTTCAGCGATGTAGTCTTACCCGAGCCGCTGCGTCCCAGCAGCACCAGCGTCTCTCCCTTCCGGACTTGCAGATTTAATCCGGAAAGCACCTGAGTACCCGCGATTCGGTATGAAACGTCACAGAATTCAATCACCGGACTTGAGGCCGCTGGTTGCATGTCCGCCAAGCATACCGGAGTTTCCGACAGAAGGGAGAGGTCAGTAATTTCTTGCCAGATACTGGCGCAGACGATCAAGCCTGAAGCGAGCATCGCCGGTTTCGATTTGCAGAAGCAATTGCACGGCTGTCAGTTGATTGTGGAAGTCGAAGGCGGCTGAAGTATCCGGACTGCCAACCAGCTGAAGATTCTTATCAATCTGTCCGCCCTCTTCCTGCAGAGACTTCAGCTTGGATTCTTGTACGGAGACGTTATCCATCAATTGCTGCCGAAGCACGTCCGCACTGCGCACAATATCACCCTCCTGCACCTTTTTCCATTCGCTGTAAGCTTCCACCGACTGGTCAAGGTGTTTGTTGATGGCTCGGCTCGAGAGGTTGTAGTTGACCGAGACCGCGCCATAGGGTTGTGGATTCTGGGCAATCGGATTGACCTGCTGATGTATGCCGACCGAGAGCGCCACGTCCCAATTATTTTGCCGGCTCAGCTTGTCCAGCGCTTTTTGTTCGTTCGCTTCGCTGCTAAGTTTTTCTGCGACCAGTTGTTTCAAGGTTTTATCAGTCAGCGGAGGAATATAGAGCGCGGTAATTTTCGACTCGGTTTCGGCCCGGTCGGCATCAAGTCTGATCCGGGTCGTTTGCAGAGTGAAGAGCATGAGACGCGTCGCATTTTGGGCCTCGACCATCTTCGAAGTCCTTTCCATCAGTGCGTCTAGAGACTTCGAGGCCTGGTCGATCAACGCCAGGCGGTTCGTCAGCGCTTCTTTCTCCAGGCTGGGCAGACCATACTGGATGTCTTGCTGGGCTCCCGTCGTCGCTTTGTATAGCTCGCAGTTTTTGCGTGCCGCCTCGATGGTCAGACCAGATTTTCTTAGGCTGGAGAGGCCCACCGACGCGCCGGCTATGAATTGCGTCGGCAGGCCGGTCTCGGGCTGAGTCAGGCCGGCCAAGGCAATCGGCGTACGCAATAAATCTCGCTGCGCCTGCGCCTGCTCCATTACGTAGGAGCAGTAGGCCAGCTGATCGCTCAGGTCCGCCGCCAAGGCTGGGGTTGCAACTAACAGGGCGCAGACCAACCACAACTTGCGGCTATCGAAAGGCATCCTCGTTCTCCTCAAAACAGTACCGGCTTGCCGCCCAGGAACACCGTCTTCGATTTGGCCGATTCAGGACGGTTCAGATTCATTTGCATCAGGAAACCGCGAATCTGAGTCTTGAAGATGGGATGCAGGGCTTCCGCTTCGCCCGTGAATATCTGCTTCACTGTGCCCACTTTTCGGCAAACGATCATGTTCAAGTAACAGTCGTAGATGGGAGCGCCGGCTAGCGCATTGGCTTGGTTGTCGTACGGAACGAACGCGAAGTACAAAACCTTGTCACCAGACGCATTCAGGTAATACGGACTCTGCTTCGCCGTACCGATGGCCTGTCGTAGTCGGTCGATCTGTCGTGTTTCCTCCTGCAGCTGCTTTTCCGCAACGTTGATGGCGACATCCAGCTGCGCCACCTCGGAACGCAGCTCCGCTTGCTTTTCGAGCACATCGAGCGAGTTGGTCCCAATCGTCGTCTTGTCCAAAACACTGTCTGTGAGCAAGATCTCGGCAATTCTGCTGTCTGTATAGGCACCCTCAGCAGTGTTCAGCGCGGCAATCTGTGTGGCCGCGTCGCCCTTGGTAATCAACCCGGCGGACAAATCCTTGTTAATGTTGGCCTCCACTTCCTTGAGCTGGGCCAGGACTTTTTGGGTTTTCACATTGTCGGCTTGCTTCTGCTGATCGAGCGTCGCGAGTTCCGGGCCGGCGGTGCGATTGTGCGTCTGCTCCCGCATAATCGCATCCCGTAGTTCCGGCTCCAGCGCCAGCAGCGCGGCACGGTGCTTCTTCATTTCGGCAACACCGCTTTCCAGTTTGTTCGTATCCACTTTCAAATCTTCGATGGTCTGCTGGCTGATCACTAGCTTGTCCCGGAAGTCGAGGCTCTTCTCGTCCGCCGCAGAGAGAATGACCGGGGCAGCCCAGGAACTATTCACCGCATAAAAGCCCATCACCCACGCGTATGCAAAAATCCCGGCCAGCACCAGATACAGCACGGCGATGGCAAAAACGCGGTAGAGCGTGATCACTACACGGTAGTGCAGAGATTGCTTGACCGGCGCTCGCTTGGGTTCAGACCCAGGAGTATTTTGTTTTGCTTCGGGCGACGACGGATTAATTGTGATGGTTTCCAACGGGCACCTCCGATGGTTCGACGGTTCGAGTCCCCCAGTCTGCGGAATCCATCGTACACAGCGCAAGAGGCGTAAGGAACAAGCTGCTCACCAGCGACCAGCCTACATAGGCGGCAAAGGCCAACGGATGGGCGACCGCTTCTTTCGCGCTATATCTCTTGATCACCCAGGTAAGAACAGCGCCAATTCCCAGCGCTGCAATCAGCGGCATGGGTCCCGCCCAAGCCAGGGGGTCCGACAGGAGCATTGTGACCACAACCAAAAGTCCTACCAGCGCTCCCAGCGGAACCAGTACGAGCGTCAGCACCGTGTTGGGGTGCAGTTTCCATACGTGTTGCGGCAGCGTTCTGAGAGTAAAGAAAAAATCGCGCACAATGCTGCGCCGCCAGCGCAGTTGCTGTTTGAAGAGCACCGGCAAAGTGTTCGGCACCGTTGTCCAGCACAGCGCATCATTATTTATGTAAGTGCCGTACCCCCGCAGCAGCGTCTGATGAGTCAGGAAGCGGTCTTCTCCCTGATTTACCGGAATTCCGAACCAGTTGCGGCCCCGGATCGCCGGTTCGATCTCCAGCAGGAGTTCGCGCCGGATCGCAAACAAACAGCCGCTTATGCAACACACACTGCGGGTCCAGTTTTCGGGAATTTTATACAGTTGGAAGGCAGAGTAGTAAATGATGGTCTGAATGGCGGTGATCACGCTGTCGTTCGGGTTTCTGACGCCCACCCTGCCGCCCACCGATCCCATGCGCGGCTCCGAGAAGCAGGCAGTCAGCTCGCGAATCGCGTCGGGATGAAAGATGCAATCGGAATCGATGGAGATGATAATCTCCGCCGCGGAGTGCTGGAGCGCGTTGCAGACGGAGCGCGCCTTTCCGCTGTTGACTTCATTCCGGCCCGTCCGGATTCGTATGTTAGTAAAATCGCGCTGGGCTTTCAGCATCCACTCATAACTGTCGTCGGCGGAACAGTCGTCTTGCGCAATCACTTCAAATTTCTGGTTCGGATAATTGCTCTGGGTGATGCTCTCGATCGTTTCGTAGACGGTTTTGCCCTCGTTATAGCAGGGCATCAGTACGCTCACGGTTGGCTCGTAGGTGTAGTCCTTTCGGACCCTGGAGCGGGGGAAAGAAAACCTCAGCAGGATCCCCATCAAATACTTGACCACAGAGATCAGCAGGCAGAGAACCAGGATGAGCCAAAGCAAAATCGGTGCCATTACCGCCGCGCCTCCTGTCGCGCACAGCCGATGCCGGCGACACAGATGTCTCTGCGAGATGGCTCTTCCATGGGACAGCCCGCCTGGCAACGATAGACCGAACAATCGCTCCCGAAGCCGCACGATATCACATTCGGGCTGGCAGTTCCTGCCAGTTGTGCCGCCACACGCGGACCTGGAGTTCGGACGGATTTGCAATGGGCGCTTCTCCCGGCGACAATCTTAAGATGGAAAAGCACTCTGCAAGCGCAGGTTCGGCCGCGCCAGCCGGGACGCGCGGGCCCTTTGTAACCGGATCGCTGGTGATTGCTACCCTCTGCAACCCGCGGGAAAAGTTCTGGGGCATGATTCTTGCGCTGGCGCCGGAGGGACTGAGCTTGAGTGGAGCCGAACTCGCCTCTTTCGAGGATCTCGCCGTGATGGTCAGGGACGGCGAGCCATTCACTCCGGCCGTCGTTTTCTTTCCCATGCACCGCATCGAACGCGTGGAACGGGACTTGCCCGACGGGAGCCTGCCATCGCTGTCCCAGCGCTTTTTCGCCAAGACCGGCCTGGAGCCAGCCGCCGCGCTCACCCTCTCCAACCGAGATCGAGAACCGGTGGACACGGACTGTCACGACTCCGGACGGCACGCGGCAAAGGAGCGTGCGTGAAGTTCTCCGAAATCTTCACCGCCCCCAATCAACTCACGCTCCTGCGGATGATCTTTGTTCCCTTCATCGTGATTCACCTGGTGGAGGGCCGCTATCTATGGGCGCTGGTGGTTTTCGTAATCGCCGGATTCAGCGATGGGCTGGACGGTTTACTAGCCCGGACGCTTCATCAACAGACTCTACTGGGGCAATACCTGGACCCGATTGCCGACAAGCTTCTGTTGAGCACGATATTTCTTGTGCTCTCGATCCTGCGCAAGATCCCGTGGAAGTTCACCGTAGTGGTCTTCAGCCGGGACATTTCGATTCTCGCCGCCAGTGCGGTTTTGTTCGCCATTGCCGGGTTGCGGAATTTTCGTCCCAGTATTTTTGGCAAGGCCAACACCTTCTCTCAGATCGCTGCAGTATTTTTCGTCCTTCTGTTCGAGATTCGGCCGTTGCGCGGAATCTGGATCGCACGCACTGAGTTTCTTCGAGCCACTTTTTTCTTCACCATCATTTCAGCGCTGCATTATGTCATTCTGGTGCAGCAGCGCCTGCGCGAACACACTCATGCCCTGCCCGCCTCTCGGAATCCAGCCGTTTGAAGGCGATTTGACCCACTCTCTGGCCGACCCTAGAATCTTTAGTTCGTTGCATCTTAAGTTCGTTGCATCTTAGTTTCGTTTCCCGATATTCGAACCTCCTATGGCGCTTCGTCTTTTTAATACTCTGTCGTCGCGGATCGAGGACTTTCGTCCCCTTCGCGACCGCGAAGTCCGCATGTACGCCTGCGGCCCAACCGTCTACGACTACGGACACATTGGCAATTTCCGAACCTTCGTAGCCGTCGATATTCTGCGCAGGTTCCTGCGGCAGAGCGGATACACGGTGCGCCATGTCATGAACATCACCGACGTGGACGACAAGATTATCCGTTTCGCGGCGCGTGACGGTGTCAGCGTGCAGCAATATACGGCCAAGTATGAGAAGGCTTTCCTCGAAGATGCCGCCATGATCGGCATCGAGGAACCGCTTCTGGTACGAGCCACCGAGCACATCCCCGAGATGGCGGATTTCGTCGCAAAACTGGCAGAGAAAGGCCTCGCCTATCGCACCGACGACGGCTCTTATTATTTTCGCATCGCCAAGTTTCCGCAGTATGGCAAGCTTTCGAAAAGAGATTTCAGCGGCATGCTGGACGGCGCCCGCGTCGACGTCGACGAATACGACAAGGACAGCGCGCGCGATTTCGCTTTATGGAAGGCGCCTAAGCCGGAAGAATCGTCGTGGGATACGACGATTGGCCCCGGCCGTCCAGGCTGGCACTTGGAGTGCTCCGTCATGTCCATGCACGAACTGGGGCAAACCTTCGACTTGCATGCGGGCGGAGAAGATCTCATTTTCCCTCACCATGAAAATGAAATTGCGCAGTCAGAATCCTTTACGGGCAAGCCTTTCGCGCATTTCTGGTTCCATGCGCGCTTCCTGCTGGTCGAAGGCGAGAAGATGTCGAAGAGCCTGGGGAATTTCTTCACCCTCCGTGATCTGGTTCTAAAAGGACACAAGCCGTCGTCGATCCGTTATCTGCTGGCATCGGTTCCCTACCGGAATCAGCTGAACTTCACTTTCGATGGCTTGAAGCAGGCTGCCGTGTCCGTAGAACGCCTGCGGAATTTTCGGCTGCGGCTGAGCGCCGGAAATCTTCCGTCTGGATCCAGTCCTGCTATGACGGCTCTGGCTGTCGACACCGTCGAGCGCATGACGGCCGCGCTGGACGATGACCTCAACACCGCACAGGCGCAGGCCGCAATTTTCGAGATGGTGCGACAGGCGAATGCGGCATTGGACGCGGGCATAGTCCGGGGAGAAGATGTACCGCCGCTGCTCGCCGCCTTAGCAAAGTTCGACGAAATCTTTGCTGTGCTCGACGACGACGATGGTCCCAAAATTAAACGCGTCTTTGAGTGGGCCCCGACCGACGGCCGCAACCAAGACATCAGCGACCGCCTGCGAGAGGCGGTTCAGTCGGGAGAACTCGCGGATACAGACATCGAAAACAAGATTGCCGCGACGAAATCCGCCATCTCGGGGATGTGCTCGGTGGCTCGTACCAGAAGCGGTTCCTCGATGCCGATCATGGCGGCATCTTCGAGGAA